>Ga0316209_1000062_pt1 | contig 227798 bp, 216 predicted proteins | sample 6monopyrite_MG_FD_204945 | JGI IMG/M metagenome (GOLD analysis project Ga0316209, IMG submission 204945) | Microbial mat bacterial communities from mineral coupon in-situ incubated in ocean water Damariscotta River, Maine, United States -... | ecosystem: Environmental > Aquatic > Marine >... | reverse complement strand
AGAGAGGAGCACATAATCATATAACCTATGGGTTAAATAACAGGTGAGTCAAGAGCGCTTCTGCGCGCTGGCGCGTCAACACTCGATCTCGGCCAGAAGATCGGGCAGGCCGCCCAGATCCGTGATCTCGCGGAACCGGGGATGGCTGTCGGGACGTGCGGCGTGTTCCAGATCCCAGGTCAGGCCGTGTGGCACATGGATGCCCCAGGCTCCGGCCTCCAGCGCCGGCACCACATCGGATTTCAGCGAATTGCCGATCATCATCGCCCGGTCGGGTCCGGTGCCGTGATGGGCGAAGGCGTGGGCATAGGTTGCGGGCGTCTTGTGGCTGACGACCTCGACCCCGTGGAACAGCTCGCCCAGGCCCGATTGCGCCAGCTTGCGCTCCTGATCCAGCAAATCGCCCTTGGTGATCAACACGATGCGATGCGTATCGGCCAGCGCCGCGACCGCCTCGCGCGCATGCGGCAACAGGTGGATGGGGTGGCCCAGCATCTCCTGCCCGGCGGCCAGAATTTCGGCGATCACCGGGGCGGGGACGGTTTGATCGGTGATCTCGATGGCGGTTTCGATCATCGACAGCATGAAGCCTTTGATGCCAAACCCATATTGCCCGATATTGCGTTTTTCGGCCTCCAGCAGGCGGTCCATCAGCGCCGCGCGGTCGGTGAAATCGGCCAGAAGATCGGCAAACCTGTCCTGCGTCAGGCGAAAAAAGCTCTCGTTCTGCCACAGTGTATCATCCGCATCGAAGCCGATTGTTTCGATATTGCGCCGCATTTATCCTCGCTTGCCGGGGCCAAGCCTGCAAACGCCCCCTTTTCTGTGCCCCTCGCGGGCCTATATACTGGCCGTCACCAAACCATAACGGCGATCCCTTGGAAGGCGTAATGATTCTCACCCCGCTGACAGCCATGGCCACCAAACCCCGCACCGGGGATGAGGCCGATCTGCTGACCCAGACCAAGCCGAAAACCGAGCGCCCGCCGCTTTACAAGGTGTTGCTGCTGAACGATGACTACACGCCGATGGAGTTTGTCGTGCATGTGCTGGAGCGATTCTTTGGCATCACCCATGGCCAGGCGGTCGAGATCATGCTGACGGTGCATAAAAAGGGTCTGGCCGTTGTCGGTGTGTTTTCCTATGAGATTGCCGAAACCAAGGTTGCGCAGGTGATGGATTTCGCCCGCCGCAATCAACACCCCCTGCAATGCACGATGGAGAAAGAGGAATAGCGCGCCCGCGTTCCCCTCGCCCCCAATATGACCCCGGATCGTTGGACCCTTGCGCTGCAAAGCGATGAACTGGCGTGGCCCGAGGAAGGCCGCGTGTTGGTGATGTGCGCGCAGGGCGATGCCGATCTGGCCCCATTGGGGGATGTGCATGCCGTGACCGTGAATTTCCCCGCCCATTTGCGGTTGCACAATCGTGGCTTTGCCGTGGGCGTCGCCCCCGAGGGGGACTATTCCGCCGCACTGGTGCAGATCGTGAAATCGAAAGCCGCAAGCCTGTCTGCCATTGCCGAGGCGCTGGCGCATGTTCCGCCGGGCGGGGTCGTCGCGGTGGACGGGCAAAAGACCGAGGGCATCGAAAGCCTGTTGAAAGCGGTTCGCGCGGTGCTGCCGGTCGAGGGTGTTCTGTCGAAATCGCATGGCAAATTGTTCTGGCTGCGCCGGCCCCGGGATTTGCCCGAGGCCGTGCTCGGCTGGATTGCCGAGCCGCAGCAGGTCGATGGCGGGTATCAGACCCTGCCGGGGATGTTTTCGGCCGATGGGCCGGATGCCGGTTCCGAGCTTCTGATTGCGCTTTTGCCGCAGTTGAAAGGCCGGGTGGCGGATTTCGGGGCCGGGTGGGGCTATCTGGCCGGAGAGGTTCTGGCGGAGCAGGAAGCCATCACCGCGATGGACCTTGTCGAGGCGGACTGGGCCGCGCTTCAGGCCGCGATGGTCAACGTGGCCGACGACCGCGCGCAATACCTCTGGGCCGATGTGACCACCTTCACGCCTGACGACCGCTATGATGCCGTCATCTCGAACCCGCCCTTTCACACCGGGCGCGCCGCGGAACCGGCGCTTGGGCAGGCCTTTATCGCGGCGGCGGCCCGGGCGCTGAAGCCGGGGGGGCAGTTTTTCATGGTCGCCAACCGCCATCTGCCCTATGAAGCCACGCTGAAAGAGCATTTCGCCACCGGCACGCTGCTGGCAGAGCTTGGCGGCTACAAACTCTATCAGGCAGGCAAGCCGAAACCGGCCCGCCGAATCTGACAACAGGAGACCTTCGGGATGTCCCTATCCGTCGCTGGAAAGACCGCCATCATCACCGGGGCCGCCAATGGTGTGGGTCTGGCGATTGCCCGCCATTTCATCGAACAGGGGGCCAATGTGATGCTGGCCGACCGCGATGAGGCGCGGCTGGCCGATGAGGTGGGCCAGGCCGAGGAGGAACGCGGCCAGGCGCGGTATTTCGCCGGTGATCTGCGCGAGAAGCTGACGGTCGCCAATCTGCTCTCGGCCACGATCGACGCCTTTGACCGGGTCGATATCCTGATCAATGCGTCGCGGCAGGTATTGGTGTCGGACCCTCTGGATGCGGGCGATGACACGGTCGAGGCGCTGATGCAGCAGAACATGTACACCGCGTTGCGGTTGAGCCAGGCCGTGGCCAAACGGATGATCGCGCAGGCGGAGGAGGACGGGGTCGAGGAAGGTTCGATCGGGGCCATCGTCAACCTGTCATCCATCGCGGCGCGGCGCACCCACCCGGATCTTTTGGCCTATTCGGTCAGCGCGGCGGCGCTGGATCAGGTGACCCGCAGCCTGGCGGTGGCGCTGGCCCCGCATCATATCCGCGTCAATGGCGTGGCTTTCGGGTCGCTGATGTCCCACAGCCTGAAGGAAACCCTGAAGGACAACCGCGATCTGCGCATGGAGATCAAGCAATGCACGCCCCTGGGCCGCATCGGTTCGGCGCGCGAGGTGACGGCGGCGGTGCAGTTCCTGTGCTCGGACGGGGCCGGGTTTGTGACCGGCGAGCTGATCACCGTCGATGGCGGGCGCACCTTGCTGGATAATGTGACCTCGGCGGCGCACTGAGGCCCTCCTCAGGCCGTCCAGGCCCGTCTGGCCCCAAAACTCCATAAAATAACCCCCTGCGGCGCGCGGCTGCAGGGGGTTATTTTATGTCGTGGTCAGCGCGCGTCAGGGCTGGTCGTCTTCATCGTCGTCATCATCTGCATCGGGCAGGTTGAAGAAGCTGTCGGCATCCAGCACTTTTTCAGGCTCGCCGTCCTCCTCATCGGAGGAGTCCGACAACGAGAAGGTTTCCAGCCCGGAAATCGCCGACGGGATGCGCGGCTCGGCCTCCATGCCGAGCGATTGCTCGGTCGAGACCAGCTTGCGCCGTTCATCATCTGTCATGCCACCACCCTCGGCTGCGATCTTGGCGGCGGCCTTTTGCACCACGGCGTCCAGTTCGGACTGCTTGCACAAGCCAAGCGCCACCGGGTCGATCGGCTGGATGTTCGAGATGTTCCAATGCGTGCGCTCGCGAATCGCCTGGATGGTGGGCTTGGTGGTGCCGACCAGCTTGGAGATCTGGCCATCGGTCAGTTCGGGGTGGAACTTGACCAGCCACAGGATCGAGGCGGGCCGGTCCTGACGCTTCGACAGCGGCGTATAACGCGGGCCGCGGCGCTTTTCCTCGCCGACGGCGGCAGGGTTGAACTTCAGCTTGAGCTTGTGGCCGGGATCTTTCTCGGCGGCATCAATCTCGTCCTGGGTCAGCTGATTATTGGCAATCGGGTCAAACCCCTTGACGCCGGCCGCAACATCGCCGTCAGCGATGCCCTGCACCTCCAGTTCGTGCAGACCGCAGAAATCGCCGATCTGCTTGAAGCTGAGCGTGGTGTTATCCACCAGCCAGACAGCGGTGGCTTTGGCCATGATCGGTTTGTTCATCTCGAAGGCTCCTTCAAATTCGCATATCCCCCTTGGGCCGGGAAACGGCTCGTCGGGTCTGGCCGCGACGTGTCCTCATTGTAAGGGAGGTTGCGGCGTATATAAGCAGGATAGTGCCGGGAGGGAAGGGCAAATGATACGTATGATATTCGCGTGGATACTGAGCGCCGGTATGGGCTTGGCCCAAGGCGAACCCGCGGGAGAATACGACTATTACGTGTTGAGCCTGAGCTGGACCCCGACCTGGTGCGCAATCGAGGGTGACGGGCGCGGATCACCGCAATGCGATGCGGGTCAAGGCTTTGGCTTCACCCTGCACGGGCTCTGGCCGCAATATGAGGCCGGATGGCCGAGCTTTTGCCCCACAACCGAAAGTCCCCCTTCGCGGGCGATGACGCGCGCCATGGCCGATATCATGGGCTCGTCGGGGCTGGCCTGGTATCAGTGGAACAAACATGGCACCTGCACCGGGCTGTCGGCATCCGACTATTATGCGTTGTCGCGCCTGGCCTATGAACGGGTGAACAGGCCAGAAATTCTGCGCCGGATCGAGAGCGATCTGCGCCTGCCCGCCGATGTGATCGAAGAGGCGTTCCTGGAGGAAAACCCGCAGCTGAGCGACGAGATGACGACGGTGACATGCCGCGATGGCCGGGTGCAGGAGATGCGGATCTGCCTGACGCTCGACCTGGAGCCGCGCGTTTGCGAGCAAGACGTGTCCCGGGATTGTTTGCTCGGCGATGCACTTTTTTCACCGATGCGTTGAATGGAGGGGACGGGAGCGAGGGGCCAGCCCCTCGCGCTCCCCGGAGTATTTGCACAAAGAAGATGACAAATTTTCATAAAATTAGCCTTCTTCTTTGTAAAAAATACTCCCGCCGGAGGCTCCGACAGATCGCCCAGGACTGGTGCCAATCCGGAGCCGGTCAGAATGGCCACGTGCCAAACTGGGAAAAAGTGTGCCGGGCCATCGGCGCGGCGCTATTTTGTTGAAGTCAGAAGGCCTTGCGAGCGCGTAATGCAGCAGAGATCGTACCGTCGTCGAGGTAATCCAGTTCGCCACCCACCGGCACGCCCTGGGCCAGTGACGTCACGATAACGTCGCGATTTTCCAGCTCACCGGCGATGTAATGGGCGGTGGTCTGCCCGTCGACGGTGGCATTCAGCGCGAGGATCACTTCTCTCACGCCCTCATCGGCAATGCGGTTCAGCAGGATCGGGATGCGCAGATCCTCCGGCCCCACGGCATCGAGCGCCGAGAGGGTCCCGCCCAGCACGTGGTAACGCCCCGAAAACACCTGTCCCCGCTCCATCGCCCAGAGATCCGCGACATCTTCGACCACGCAGATCTGACCATTCGCGCGTTTGTCGCTGCGGCAGATATCGCACGTGTCGGATGTGCCGATATTGCCGCAGGTCAGGCATTCGCGGGCCGTCGCCGCGACCTCGGCCATCACATCGGCCAGCGGTGCCATCAGCAATGCACGTTTCTTGATCATGTGCAGCACCGCGCGGCGGGCCGATCGGGGGCCGAGCCCGGGAAGCTTGGCCATGATCTCGATCAGGGCCTCGATATCGCGCGGTGCGTCCGGCATCTCAGAAGGGCAGCTTCATGCCCTCGGGCAGGTTCAACCCTTCGGTCAGGCGCGCCATTTCCTGTTGGCTACGCTCGGCGGCCTTGGCCTGCGCATCCTTGATCGCGGCCAGGATCAGATCCTCGACCACTTCCTTTTCATTGGGGTCAAAGATGGATGGGTCGATATCGAGCGCCGTCAGTTCGCCCTTGGCAGTGGCGGTGGCACGCACCAGCCCCGCCCCGGCCTCACCCTCGACGGTCATCGCGGCCAGGCTTTCCTGCATTTCGGCCATCTTGCCCTGCATGTCCTGCGCCTGTTTCATGATCTTGGCCATATCGCCAAGCTGGCCCAATCCCTTCAGCATATCGTCATTCCTCAATCCAGATTTGTCGCTGCAATAGATACGGCGGGCACCGTGCCCCTACAAGTCCAAGCGGTCACTCTTCCTCGAACGGGTCCCATTCATCTTCGACCTCGGGCAGCGCGGTCACGGCGGCCTCTGCGGCCATGGCTTGCCTAGACCGGATATTGGCGATCTTTGCCTTGGGAAAGGCCGCGATCACCGTCTGCATCAGTGGATGCTCCATGGCTTCGGCCTCCAGCGCTCGGGCCTTGGCGTTTTCCTGTTCTTCGATGGTCTCGCCGCCGCCTTCATTGGCCAGTGTCACCGTCCAGCGGACCCCGGTCCAGTTTTTCAGCGATGAGGCCAGACGCTGCGCAAGATCCTGGGGCGCGCGGTCTGTCGGTCGGAAGGTAATGCGCCCCGGAGCATAGGAGACAAGGCGAAGGCAGGATTTGACCTCGACCAGAAGCTTGATGTCGCGGTTCGATTCGATCAGCGACACCACGCGATCAAAACTGGCGTAATGGGCCAGCGCGGTTTCCGATTGCGGGGCCAGCGCCGGGGCCGCGCCACCCGAAGGGGCGCGCGGGGCGCTGGCGCGGGGCGGCGGGTTTCCGGCTGGATCGCGCGGCGCGGACGTGCCGGAGACCGGCACCGGCGGGGTCATGCCCTGCAATTTGCGCAGCAGATCCTCGGGCGGCGGCAGGTCGGCCACATGGGTGAGGCGGATCACCGCCATTTCGGCCGCCATCATCGCGTTCGGGGCCAATGCCACCTCCTCCAGCGATTTCAGTAACATCTGCCATGTCCGCGCCAGCACCCGCATCGACAGCTTTTCGGCCAGCGCCTGGCCGCGGCTGCGTTCATCGGGGCTGATGGTGGGGTCGTTGGCGGCATCGGGCGTGATGTTGATGACGCTCAGCCAATGGGTGATCTCGGCCAGATCGCGCAGCACTGCCATCGGGTCGGCCCCGTCGGCGTATTGCGCGCCCAGTTCGTCCAGCGCGCCCGCCGCATCGCCCGACATGATCCGGTCAAAGAGATCCATCACCCGGCCACGATCGGCCAGCCCCAGCATGGCGCGAACCTGATCGGCGGTGGTTTCACCGGCCCCGTGCGAGATGGCCTGATCCATCAGGCTCATTGCATCGCGCACCGATCCTTCGGCGGCGCGCGTGATCAATGCCAGCGCATCCTGAGAGATTTCGGCGGCTTCCAGGGCGGCGATGGATGTCAGATGGGCGATCATCACCTCGGGTTCGATCCGGCGCAGGTCGAACCGCTGACAACGGCTGAGGACAGTGACAGGCACCTTGCGGATCTCGGTGGTGGCGAAGATGAATTTCACATGGCCGGGCGGCTCCTCCAGCGTTTTCAGAAGCGCGTTGAAGGCGCTGGTCGACAGCATGTGAACTTCGTCGATGATATAAACCTTGAAGCGCGCGGTGGCCGGCGCGTAATGCACCGAGTCCAGCACGTTTGACCGGATATCATCGATCTTGGTCTGGCTGGCCCCGTCCATCTCGATCACGTCGACATGTTGACCGGCCATGATGGCGGTGCAGTTCAGGCAGGTGCCGCAGGGCTCGGTGGTGGGGCCGCCCGCCCCGTCGGCCCCGATGCAGTTCAGCCCCTTGGCCACGATGCGCGCGGTGGTGGTCTTGCCGGTGCCGCGAATGCCGGTGAGGATGAAGGCCTGCGCGATGCGATCCGCGTCGAAGGCGTTTTTCAGGGTGCGCACCATCGCCTCCTGCCCGATCAGATCGGCAAAGCTGGCGGGGCGGTATTTGCGGGCCAGAACCTGATATCCGGTATCGGGGCTGTCGGTCATGGGCGTCCTGTCTTGATCGGTGGTCCGGTTCCTGTTCTAGAGCGGTGAGGCGCGTGCAACAACCCGGCTTGGTCGCGTGAATCGCGGAGCGAAGCCCCGTTTGACGTCATCGCGAACCGGGCCTATGGTCTGCCTGCCTTCGGGGCAAGGCATCCAGATCCGCGGAAAGCTGTTACCGGCATCCCCTCATCACGACCGACATTTCCTTCGGTTTGACCTTTGCCCGACCAGCGGATCGCGGGCGATGATTGAGGTAAGCCGATGACAAATTCCCTGGATAGATTGCGCCGTGATGCCAAGGCGCTGAAAAAGGCCTATGAGGCCGGTGACAAGCCCGCATTGGCCCGCGTCGCCGCGCATCCGCCGCGCTCCGATGGCGGCGATCTGAAACATGCCGATTTCCTGCATGTGATCGCGCAGGAGAACAGCTTTGCCTCCTGGCCGATGCTGAAACAGATGGTGGCCGCGCAGGGGCTGGACCGGGCCGGGCGGCAGCAGCGCCTGAAACGGGCGCTGGCGCAGGGGCAGAACGCGGTGGTGGACCGGTTGCTGGCGGAAACGCCGGATCTGGCCGGTGGGCTCTTTGCGCTTGAGGTGGCGCTGTTGAACAAGGATGCGGTGGCGCGGATGCTGGACGAGGATCCGGGCCGGGCCACGCGCGACGCAGGCCCCCGCCGCCCGATCCTGCATCTGGCCTTTTCGCGGCGCATCCATGCCGTGCCCGACCGCGCCGCCGATATGATCGCGATTGCCGAAATGCTGGTGGAACACGGCGCATCGGTGAATGACAGTTGCGCTGTGGGCCCGGGCAATGACCACCCGCTATCGGCGCTTTACGGGGCCATCGGGCATGCCGACAACATGATCCTGGGCCAGTGGCTGCTGGACCGGGGGGCCGATCCGAATGACGGTGAATCGCTCTATCACGCGACCGAGCTTGGCCATCGCGACGGGCTGGCAATGCTGCTCAAGGCCGGGGCCGACCCCAGGGGCACCAACGCGCTGCTGAGGGCGATGGATTTCCATGACCATGCGGCGGTGCGGATGCTGCTGGATCACGGCGCGCGGGCCGATGATTTCAACGACGCGGAGGTGGGCGGCGAGGCCGCCTGGGTCATGCCAGCGCTGCATCAGGCGGCGCGGCGGATGAGCGATGCGCGCATGATCGATCTGCTGCTCAAGGCCGGGGCCGATCCGGGGCGCACGCATCAGGGGGCCTCGGCCTATGGCTATGCCCGCGTGTTCGGCAATGCCGATCTGGCGCGCGCCATCGAGGCGGCGGGCGATGTGCCGACCCTCACGCCCGAGGAACGCCTGCTGGCGATGGCCGCCGATGGCGAGGTTGCGGCGGGAACATACCTGGACCCCGCCAAATTGCCAGAGGCCTATCGCAATATCGTGCGGCTGATCCTGCACCTGCCGGGCAAGATGGCGCATATCAGGCGGTTGGTGGCGATGGGGGCCGAATATGACCGCCCCGACGCGGAAGGCCTGACGCCGGTGCAATTGGCCGGGTGGGAGGGGTTGCCCGACATGCTGACCTATTTCCTGGCCCTCAAACCCGATCTCGGCCATGTCAACGGGTATGGCGGCACGCTCTTGTCGACCATCATCCATGGCTCGGAAAACTGCCCCGACCGCGCCGGGCGCGATCATGTCGGCTGCTTGCGGCTGGCATTGGAAGAGGGCGTGGCCCTGCCCGAAAAAGCGGCCAATGCTGCGGGCGATCCGGCGGTTGCCGATTTCCTGTCGGACTGGGCCCGGGCGCATCCCGGCCAGGTGGTGCAGGGCGGGCCGGTCTGAGGGCTTTGGCACCGGGGCCGGTCTGCGTTAGGCTTGGCCCCGGATGACGGGGGCGGATATGCGGCAGGTGATGATCTGGATATTGCTGGCGGCCTGGGCGGTCGCGGTCGGGCTGTCGGTGTTGCCGATGCTGGAGCCGCCCACGGGCGACGGGTTTACCCGGGGCCTGAACCGGATCACCGGGTTTTTTCAGTTTCAGGCGCTGGCTGTTCTGATCGGGTTGGTGATCCTTGCCATGCGCGGACGGGCCGAGGGGCTGTGGCTGCGGCGGCTGATGCTGGTGCCGGTCCTGATGGCGGCGGCACTGATCTTGGCGATCGCGGGTGTGTTTCTTTATGCCGCGATGATGCGGCCGTGAACGCGGGTTTTGCCATCTATGACCTGCCCGCAGCCGGTGGTGTGCTGGGCCTCTGCCCGCTGCCCGGGCGGCATACACCCTATGTGCGGGATCTGGAGCATTTGCTGGTCTGGCGGCCCGATCTGGTGCTCAGCATGACAACCCTGCCCGAGATGACCGGCCATGGCGCGGGCCGTCTGGGCGAGGATCTGGCGCGCCACGGCATCGGCTGGCGGCATTTGCCGATCGTCGATTTCGGCGCTCCGGGGGCCGGGGTGGTGGCGAACTGGCCTGCGGTGTCGGCTCTCGCGGGCGGTATCCTGGCCAGCGGAGGGCGCGTGCTGGCGCATTGCTATGGCGGTTGCGGGCGGTCGGGGATGGTGCTGCTGCGGCTGATGGTCGAGGCGGGCGAGGGCGGCCCCGAGGCCTTGCAGCGTCTGCGCGCGGCCCGGCCCTGCGCGGTCGAGACCGCGGCGCAGCTGGATTGGGCCTTGCAGGCATAGGCCCGCGCGGCCGGTCATTCGTTGCGCCGGGTCCGTTTCGCCGATTGCGCCCCGCGATACATCTTGTGCAGCGATTTATCCCGCGCCCGCGCCTCGTGCAGGGCGGCCGAATTATGCGCATCCTCGCGTTTCAGCTTTTGCCAGCGGGCCAGACGATCCGGGGTCAGATCGCCACCCGCGATGGCCGCCTGAATGGCGCAGCCCGGTTCGGTGTCATGCGCGCAATCGGTGAATTTGCAGGCCCGCGCCAGCGCCTCGATATCCTCGAACACGGCCTTGATCCCGTCGGCGACATCGGCCAGCGGCAGCGACCGCATGCCGGGCGTGTCGATCAGCCAGCCGCCAAACCGGGTGCGGGCCAGATCGCGCGAAGTCGTGGTGTGGCGGCCCTTGGCATCGTCCTCGCGAATGCCTCGCGTCGCGGCATCGCCGCCGGTCAGCAGGTTGGACAGGGTGGATTTTCCCACGCCCGACGAGCCCGCCAGAACCAGCGTCTGGCCGTTTTCACACCACGGCGCGAGGGCGTCGATTTCGGCCGGATCGGTGGCGTTGAGCGTGATCGCGGTGACCAGAGGCGAAAGGCGTTCGGCGCGGCGGGCATAATCGCGCGGATCATCGCAGAGATCGGCCTTGGTCAGGATCACCAATGGCAGGCAGCCGGCGCTGGCGGCCAGCGCCAGGTAGCGTTCCAGCCGCGCGATATTGAAATCGGCATTGCAGGAGGTGACGATGCCGAACGTGTCGACATTGGCAGCGATCAGCTGCGCCTCGACATTATGCCCCGCCGCGCGGCGCTTAAGGCTGGTTTGCCGGTCCAGCAGGCGGTCAACGGCGGTGCCGTCCGGCGTGGTCAGCACCCAATCGCCCACGGCAAAATCGCCGGTCGATCCCGGCGTGCGCAGCGAGATGGCCCCTTGCGGTGTCAAGGCACCAAGCCGGTCGCGGGCGACCGTGCTGATGCGGGCGGCAAGGGCAAGGGTTTCAGGGTCGGTCTGGGCCGCGAAAAACGGCGACCAGCCGAGGTCTTTCAAGGTGAAGTCAGTCAATGGAAAATGTCCCGAGGCAAGTCGAAAAAAGGCGCTGGCCGATGGGCCGCGCGGGTCTCGCTGGTCGGGCGGAAACGGCGTGAGTTAACCCGTGTCGGCCCGAAAGGGTGCCACATTCTCCAAAAAACCTCCGTCGGGGCATCGCGATTGCAGAGTGCAAAGCCTGACAGGTTTGTCGGCTTTTTCGCACGAGACTGTCAAGAAAAGTCGCGGGGGCGGGGCGCTGGACCCTCCCGGCGGCATGCGCCGCCTGCCGGGGCGTCGCAACCTGCTGGCGCAGAACACGACGGTGGTGAGAGGCTGGACAACGACCCAAGCGGGGCTCGTTATGGCTGCTTCCTTCCGGATCTGACCAGGTTGGCGAGGCGCCTGCCCGCGCCAACCTCTCACCCCGTCATGTAGGCGATCCGAGCCGGCCGCGCAAGACCCCGGTGCCCCGCCGCGCGATCTGCCGCGCCGGGCCCAAACCAGAATAAAAAAGACCACAAGCTCAGCCATCAGATAGCGCAATGCGCCCTTGGGGGCGGCAACGATCTGAGGCATGCGCCCGGTGGTACAGGTGAGCAGGGTGATCGCGGTGCTGGCGGCATCAGGCAAATCGCGCGGCCGACCAGAATCCGACCGGATAATCCGTCCGACCATCAAGTGCCAGATCGGCCAGGATCTCACCAACAACCGGGGCAAATTTGAACCCATGGCTCGAAAACCCGGTCGCCAGGATGATGTCGTTGAAGTTCGGATGCCGGTCGAGGATGAAATGATTGTCGGGCGTCATGGTATAAAGGCAGATATGGGCGCTGCGGATGCCGCCATTCAGGCCGGGAACGTATCTGCCCGCGAAATTCGACAGCGTTGCGATATCCTCTTCGGTCACCACCCGGCGCACCGTGCCGACCGGGTCGGTGTCGCCGTCATCATGGCGCACAAGCATGGTCCCAAGCCCGTCGATATGCGGCTTGCCGGCAAAGACGTCCTCGGGCGTTGCCCAGAAATAGACCGGGAAATCATCCGCGCGGTAGGCCTCGGGCCGGGCCGTGTTGTAATAGACGACGGGGATCCGCCGGGGGATCAGCGGCAGGTTCAGGCCCGCGGCCCTGTCGCAGGCCCAGGGGCCAAGCGCCAGCACGATCTTTGCGGCGCTGACCTGCTGATCCTCGATATCGACCACGACACCGCCGGCTCTCTGCCGCCAGGTCCCGGCCCTTTGCTGAAACCGCAATTCTGCCCCGCAAAGCCGGGCCTGATCGCGGAACGCATCCAGACAGGCCGGTGCCTGCAGGATGCCCGCCCCTTCCTCGCGCAGGATCTGCCAGCCCTCCGGCAGGGAAAACCCCGGCAACCGGTCGGCCCCTCCCGGCGATCCAGCGTTTCAAGCGCCAGGCCATGCAGGGCCGCGGCCCGACCGACCCCCTCAAGCAGCGGATGGCCTGCGGGGGCAAGGTAAAGCCCGCCTTTGATATCCAGCAGCGCGGCCTCGCTTTCGGTCTCCAGCAAGCGCCACAGCTCGGTCGATCGCCGGGCCAGGGGCACATAATCGGGCGCTTCGACATAGGTCTGGCGGGTTGCGCGGGTCGGCCCGTGCGACGAGCCAAGCGCATGATGCGGCGGATTGGCATCGACCCGCAGAACACGCACCCCGCGTTTGGCCAGGCTATAGGCCGCGGCGCTGCCCATTATGCCCAATCCCACCACAACGACATCATAGGCTTTCATCTTGGGGTCTCCGGCAGAGGGACAGCACCCGCACACCCTAGGGGCATTCATGAATGTTTGGTAAAAACAGATCGTAATTCCCTCTATGCAATGATGCATGGGATTGAACTGGGATGATCTGAGGATTTTTCTGGCCGTGGCGCGGGCCCGGTCCCTGACCGGTGCAGCGCGGCTGCTCGGGATCAGCCAGCCCACGGTGTCGCGCAAGCTGGCGGCGCTGGAACGGCGGCTTGGCGTGAAACTGTTCGAGCGTGTCCGGGATGGCTATGATCTGTCGGCTTCGGGGGCCGAGATCTATGCCAGCGCAAATCAGGTCGGCGAGGATATCACCGAGATCGAGCGCCGTCTGTCAGGCAGGGACCAGAGCCCTACCGGCCTGGTCAGCGTGACCTGCACCGAGGTAATGTCGAACCTCTATCTCGCGCCGCATTTCGCCCGCTTCATCCGGGAAATCCCCGGCATCGACCTGAGCGTGGACGGCACGTTCCAGTCTCTCAGCCTCAGCCGGGGCGAGGCCGATGTCGCTGTGCGGCACACCAACCGGCCCCCCGATACGCTGATCGGGCGGCGTCTGGTCAAGGTCGCAACCGCGATCTACGCCGCCCGCGATGCGGCACGCGCCCTGGGGTCCGCCCCCGAGCGGTGGGAATGGATCGGCTGGAAGGATGAGGCGTATACGCGGCAATTGATCACCGCGCATTATCCCGCCGCCAGGATCCGCCATCGCGTCGACGATATGCAGACCATGCGCGCGCTGGCCCGCAACGATCTGGGGGTTGCGGCCTTGCCCTGCTACATGGCCGACACCGATCCGGGCCTTGTGTGGATCTGCCCCGACCCGATCCTTGAAGGCGCGCTGGATGTCTGGGTGCTCTAGGCATCCCGATGTGCGGCAGGTCACGCGCCTGCGCCTGATCCCGGAATTTCTGGCCGATACGATCCTGTCCGATCGCGATCTCTTTGAAGGCGCGCGGCCCATGGATGCCTGACATCCGGGCGGGCCGCGATCGCCCCTAGACCTCGGGCCCCGATTGCTGCAACCGCCCGCCGATGCGCACCGGCGACACCGATACCGCCTTGCCGGTCTTGTCGTCGGTCTCGACAAACACCCCCGACAGCGTCGCGGGCCCGCGCGCGGGCGTGAACCTGTCCTTTGGCATGCCGGTGATGAAGCGGCGCATCGGTTCGCCCTTTTCCATGCCGATCACGCTGTCATAATCGCCGCACATCCCGGCATCGGTCATATAGGCCGTGCCGCCAGGCAGGATCGACGCGTCGGCGGTCGGCACATGGGTATGGGTGCCCACCACAAGGCTGGCGCGCCCGTCGCAGAAATGACCCACCGCCATTTTCTCGGATGTGGCCTCGCAATGGATATCGATCACCGCCGCCTGCGCCAGCCCGCCAAGCGGATGCGCCCTCAGCACACCTTCCAGCGCCGAAAACGGATCGGAAAACGGGCGTTTCATAAAGACCTGCCCCAGAGCCTGCGCCACCAGCACCTTGCGCCCGCCCGCCGCCGAAAACAGCTGCGCGCCGCGCCCGGGCGCGGATTTGGCATAGTTGAGAGGCCGCAGGATGCGCGGCTCCTTGTCGATGAATTGCAGCATGTCGCGCTGATCGAACGCATGATCGCCAAGCGTCAGGCAATCTATTCCCGCCTTCAGCAGCAATTGCGCATGCGCCTGTGACAGACCATGCCCGGACGAGGCATTCTCGCCATTGACCACCACGAAATCGAGCCGCCAGTCGCTGCGCAGCCGCGGCAGCGTCTCGCAGATCGCGGCGCGGCCCGTGCGCCCCATCACATCGCCCAGAAAAAGAAGTCTCATGTCTTGGGATTAGGCGTTCGCGCGCCCCCCCGCAAGGACCGGATCGCGCGGCTTTCGGTCACCACCGCATCCAGCACCTGATCGGTGGGCTCGATCACCAGCCCCGCCATCTCCTGCGCGTCATAGGCAAAGCCGATGGCGCGGGTGGGGTGCAGGGCGCGCAGCCCCTCCAGCGTGCGGTCATAGAACCCGCCGCCATAGCCCAACCGGTTACAGCCCGCATCGAACCCCACCAGCGGCACGATCAACACCTCCGGCACCAGCCAATCGCCGGCCTCCGGCACCTGCGCGCCGAACGGCCCCTCGACCATTGCACATCCGGGCCGCCATTCGCGAAACCGCAGCGCCATCGCCTTGCCCGCGATCACCGGCACACAGATCCGGTTCGCCTGCGCCTGCGCCAGCGCCGTCATCGCCGGCAAGGGGTCGATCTCGGTGCGCATCGGCATATAGCCGGCAACGATCCGCCCCTCGATCGCGCCGATTTCCGCCAGCAGGCGGGCCTGCGCGGCCCCATCCAGCCCGCGCCCATGCGCCCCGGCCCGCGCCGCAAAGGCAGCCTTGCGCAGGGCGGCTTTTTTCCCGGTCATATCCATGGCGCTGAGGTTGATCCTCTTGCGCCCGGTTTGCCAAGAGGGTTTCATCGCTGAAAGACAGTTTTCCGCAAGGATGCCCGCCCAATGCTGACGCTCGATCATATCGCCATCGCCTGCGAGGACCTTGCGACCGGTGCCGCCCAAGTCGCCGCCGCCCTGGGCACCGATCTGTCGGCCGTCGGGCAGCATCCGCATATGGGCACGCATAACCGGCTCCTGTCGCTTGGGCCCGATGAATATCTTGAGGTCATCGCCATCGACCCCGCCGCCCCCGGCCCCGATCAACCGCGCTGGTTCGACCTGGACAGTTTCACCGGGCCGCCGCGCATCACCAACTGGATCGCCCGCGCCCCCGATCTGCCCGCAGCCATGGTGCTGGCCCCGGATGGCATCGGTCGTATCTGGGATCTGGCGCGCGCCGATTTCCGCTGGCGCATGGGCATCCCCGAAGATGGCAGGTTGCCCTTCGACGGCTGTTTTCCGGCGCTGATCGAGTGGCAGGGCCACGCCCATCCCGCGCCGTATCTGCCCGATCGCGGCATCCGTTTGACCGGGCTGACCCTGATCCACCCGGCGGCAGACGTGCTCGATGCGGCGCTGACCCCGCTCATAACTGACCCCCGGCTGAAAATCGCAGAGGGCCCCGCCCCGGCCATCGCCGCCACCTTTTCCACGCCAAAGGGGGCGGTGTCGCTGTGATCACCGATGCCACCCCAGCCGATGCGCCCGCGATCGCCCGGATCTGGAACGGCGTTATCCGCGACACGGTCGCCACCTTCACAACAGCCGAGAAAACCCCGCAAGGGGTTGCGGAGGCGATGACGCGCCAGCCCTTTTTCGTAGCGCGCGACGGCATGGAGATCGCCGGTTTCGCAACCTATGCCCAGTTTCGCGGCGGGCCGGGCTATGCCCACACGATGGAACATACGATTCATATCGCCGACGGCATGCGCGGCCGGGGGTATGGCCGCGCTCTTTTGACCCATCTCGAAACCCACGCCCGTGCCGCGGGCACCCATTCGCTTTTTGCCGGCATCTCGGGCGAAAACCGCGACGGTATCGCCTTTCACAAGGCGCAGGGCTATGCCGAGGCCGCCCGTCTGGCTCAGGTGGGCCGCAAGTTCGGGCGCTGGCACGATCTGGTGCTGATGCAGAAATTCCTCTGACATTCCCGCGCGATCCGGGATAAAAGGGGGGCCATGACCCTCTGGAGCCGCATCACCGAAGCCCTCTCTGCCCTCGCCTCCGGCGAAGGGCTGGGCACGATGTTCGACAAGCTGCGCAAGCCGCCCGAGCTGAGTATCGGTTTCGCCATCGCGGTGATCGCGCTCGGGGCCAAGATGGCCAAGGCCGACGGGCATGTCACCCGCAACGAGGTCACCGCCTTCCGCGAGGTCTTTGCCATCCCGCAGGCCGATGAGAAATCCGCCGCCCGTGTGTTCAATCTGGCGCGCGAGGATGTCGCGGGGTTCGAGGATTACGCCCGCAAGATCGCCACCATGTTCGACGCCGATAGTGGCGTTCTGAACGATCTGATGGACGGGCTGTTCCACATCGCGGTGGCCGATGGCACCTATCACCCGAACGAGAACCTGTTTCTGGAGCGTGTGGCGGAGATATTCGGGATGTCACCGCAGGAATTCGCGGCACTGCGCGCGCGCAACGTGCCCGATGCGGATCCCGACCCCTACACCGTTCTGGGCGTCGACAGCACCATGTCGCTGGACGAGATCCGAAAGGCCTGGGGCATGCTGGTGCGCGAAACCCATCCTGACCGGATGATGGCGCGCGGCGTGCCGCAGGAGGCGGTGAAGCTGGCCCAGACCCGGCTGATCGCGATCAATAACGCCTGGGAAGAAATCCAGACCCATCACGGGGAATAAAGCGGATGCGCATCGTCACCTATAACGTCGAATGGTTTGCCAATCTGTTCGATGACGACGGCGCGCTTTTGAACGATGATGAATGGTCGGGCCGCCAGGATGTGACCCGCAGCCAGCAGATCGCGGCCCTGGCGCATGTGTTTCAGGCGCTCGATGCCGATGCGGTGATGGTGATCGAGGCCCCCGACAGCTCGCGCCACCGCGACGGCGGCCTCGCGCTGGAAAATTTCGCGGCCTTTGCGGGCATCCGGGCGCGCAAGGTTCTGGTCGGGTTCGAAAATGACACGCAGCAGGAGATCATGCTGCTCTACGATCCCGATGTGATGGCCGCCCGCCACGATCCGATCGGTCAGGAAACCGGCAAAAAGGGGTCACGCACCGCGCCACGGTTCGACAGCACCTACCGGATCGATCTGGATATCGACGCGACCGAAGACCTGATCCGGTTTTCCAAACCGCCGCTCGAGGCCGAGATCGAGACCGCCGACAGCCTCTTTCGCATGATCGGCGCGCATGTGAAATCGAAGGCCCCCCACGGGGCCCGCAACCGGGACGAATTGATGCGCCTGTCCATCGCCAACCGGCGCAAACAATTGGCGCAGTGCATCTGGCTGCGTGACCGGGTGGCGCATCACCTGACGGCGGGCGATCCGCTGATTCTGGCGGGCGATCTCAATGATGGCCCGGGCCTTGATGAATTCGAACAGCTCTTTGGCCGCTCCGGGGTCGAGATTGTTCTGGGCACCGATCTGGCATCGGGCGAACAGCTCTATGATCCCAACGCCGCGCGCGCGCTGCAATCGCGCCTGGCCGCGCAACCGGCCACGGCGCGGTTTTTTCTGCGCGACGAAGGCCGGTATCTCTCGGCGCTCCTGGATTACATCATGGTCTGCCCGCTGATCCGCCCGCGCGCCTCGAAATGGCGGATCTGGCACCCGTTCGATGACCCTGTTTGCTGGCGCGAGGATTCGCTTTGCCGGGCGCTTCTGACCGCCTCGGACCATTTCCCGGTCTCGATGCAGCTTTCCGCCGAACCCGCCCCGCAGGATTGAAAACCCCTTCCGTTTTTCCCATATTAAGCCCCATGAAACCCGTTCTTCCGCTGATCCTGTCTGCCGCTCTTGCCCTGCCCGCCGCCGCCCAGGAGGACGAAGAGCCGGGCATTCGCGACGGGCTGGGCATGCTTTCGGAAGGGTCGCGGCTGATCCTCGAAGGTTTGATGGACGAAATGCGCCCCTTCGTGGAGGATCAGATGATCCCGCTTTTGCAGGATCTGAACGGCATGATCGACGATATGTCGGCCTATCACGCGCCCGAGATCCTGCCCAATGGCGATATCCTGATCCGCCGCCGGGTGCCGCAGGAAGATGCCCCCGAGGCCCCCGAGGCACCGGTTGAGAACCCGGTCGACCTGTAACGTTCAGTAATCGTCCGAGCCCGTATCCTGACCGTTAAGCCCGCGCTTCAGCGCATCCATGCAATCTTCGCCGTCACAGCGAACGCGCCGTATACCGACGACCCCGCCGCGCCGGGTTTCGCGCCGCCCGCCATCATATTCAAAGGTGATGCCCGGACCCTGGCACTCCATGCCCTGAGAGGCCGGCCGTTCGACATTCTGCCGGTCGGTGGCAAAGCTGCACACGGCAATGGAACCCGCTGAAAAGAGACAACAGATCGCTGTGAAACCGACCGCAATGGCCAAATATATCGATACGGAACGCGCCATGAACATCACGCCCTTTCGGTTTCAAATTCGCGCTGCTCGAACGGGTCTCCAAAGCCAAGGCTGCCAAAGAAAAGGAAGAATTTCACGCCCGCGGCATTTGACGCGCCCGCCCCATTGCCAAAGCCCGGACCAGCCCGCATATCTTGCCTGACATTTATCGAAATGAGGTTTGCTTCAGATGCTCCATCCCCGCCCCGGCCACACCGAATTGCTGCACGACGCCAATGCCACCGCAGGCAGCGACAATCTGGGCAACCTGCCGGAATGGGATCTGAGCGATCTCTACACCGCCGAAGATGCGCCTGAAATTGCCCGCGATCAAAGCTGGCTGGACGCGGAATGCGCCGGGTTCGCGGCTGCTTACGAAGGCAAGCTGGCGGGGCTTTCGGCCCCCGATATGCTGAGCTGCATCCGGCGATATGAAAAGATCGACATGGTGGCGGGCCGGCTCATGTCCTTTGCCGGTTTGCGCTATTACCAGCACACCACCGACCCCGCGCGCGGCAAGTTCATGTCCGACATGCAGGAGGCGATCACCAACGCCACCACGCCGCTGGTGTTCTTCAGCCTCGAATTCAACCGCATCGCCGATGAGGTCTATGAGGCGCTGATGGCCGCCGATGCCGATCTGGCCCGCTACCGCCCCGTGCTGGACCGGATGCGCGCGATGAAACCCTATCAGCTCTCTGATGAGCTTGAGAAATTCCTGCATGATCAATCCACCGTCGGGGCCGCCGCGTGGAACAAGCTCTTTGATGAAACCATTGCCGGGCTGACATTCGACGTGGATGGCGAGGAAATGGGCATCGAGGCGACGCTCAACCTGCTGACCGACGCTGACCGCGCCCGGCGCGAAGCCGGGGCCCGCGCGCTGGTCGAAACCTTTCAGGCCCGTGTCAGCCTCTTTTCCCGCGTTCACAACACGCTGGCCAAGGAAAAGGAGATCGAGGATCGCTGGCGCAAGCTGCCGACGCCGCAGGCGGGCCGCCACCTGGCCAACCATGTCGAGCCCGAGGTGGTCGAGGCGCTGCGCAACGCGGTTGTCGCCGCCTATCCGCGCCTTTCGCACCGCTACTATGCGCTCAAGGCGAAATGGATGGGGCTGGAGACGCTGGAGGTCTGGGACCGCAACGCGCCCCTGCCGATGGAGGATACCACGCTGGTGAACTGGGATGCGGCACGCGAAACGGTGATGCAGGCCTATGCCGCCTTTGATCCGCGCATGGCCGATCTGGCCGAGCCTTTCTTTGACAGGGGCTGGATCGATGCGGGCGTCAAGGAGGGCAAGGCACCGGGGGCCTTCGCCCACCCGACCGTGACGGACGCGCATCCTTACGTGATGCTGAACTATCTGGGCAAACCGCGCGACGTGATGACCCTGGCGCATGAACTGGGGCATGGCGTGCATCAGCGGCTGGCGGCGGGCCAGGGCGAATTGCTGTCCTCGACCCCTCTGACCCTGGCCGAAACGGCCAGCGTATTCGGCGAGATGCTGACCTTCCGCAAATTGCTGGATGCCGCCGAAACGCCCGAAAAACGGAAAGTGCTGCTGGCGGGCAAGGTCGAGGACATGATCAACACCGTCGTGCGCCAGATCGCGTTTTACGATTTCGAATGCAAACTGCACGCCGCCCGCGCAGAGGGCGAACTGACCCCGGACGATATCAACGCGCTCTGGATGTCGGTGCAGGCGGAATCGCTCGGGCCTGTTTTCAAATTCATGGAGGGCTACGAGACCTTCTGGGCCTATATCCCGCATTTCGTGCATTCGCCCTTCTATGTCTATGCCTATGCCTTTGGCGACGGCCTGGTGAATGCGCTCTACGCGGTCTATGCCGATGGCGCGGAGGGGTTCGAGGAGAACTATTTCGAGATGCTGAAGGCGGGTGGATCAAAACACCACAAGGATCTGCTGGCCCCGTTCGGGCTGGATGCCAGCGACCCGGCCTTCTGGGACAAGGGCCTGTCGATGATCGAGGGGCTGATCGACGAGCTGGAGGCGATGGAGGGGTGATCCACCTGTCGGCGCTGGATAAATCAGAGGTTGCCCGCGTGGCCCATCTGACCCTGCGCGCCGACCAGATGCAGTTCAGCCTGCCACCTGCGGTCGCGCTGATCCAGGATGGCCCGTTCGACCACTACGCGATCGAACAGGGCGATCTCGTCGTGGGGTATTTTCGCATCGACCGGGCGTATTGCGACCATAAGGATTTCGCCCTGCCGGACGAGATGGGATTGCGCGCCTTTTCCATCAGCGCGGATTTTCAGGGGCGCGGTCTGGCCACGGCGGCCTGTCGCCTGCTTGGCCCCACCCTGGCCGCCCGGTATCCGCGGGCCGCGTCGGTCGCTTTGACGGTGAACAGAACGAACCCAGCCGCCTATCGGTGCTACCTGGCGGGCGGATTTGCCGACACCGGGAGGCTCTATCGCGGCGGGCGCGCCGGGGCGCAGCATATCCTGCGAATGGACCTGTCCGATCACAAGCGGGGCGCAAGATGACTGACGACAACCGGACAAATCTGCAGATCCGATGGGCAGCGATAAAAGCCCGAACCAAACGCGCGCTGGTCTGGGTCCGGACCAATGTGCCGCCCGGCCTGCGACTGCTGTTGGGGCTCGCGCTGATCGCGGGCGGCGTGCTCGGGTTTCTGCCGGTCCTGGGGTTCTGGATGATCCCGCTCGGGGTTGCGGTGGCGGCCCTCGATATCGGGCCGCTCTGGCGGTGGTTGCGAGGACACCGGTAACCCTATTTCAACTGACTGTCCTTGGACCCGCGCCGGTTGAAGCCGCGCTCGCGATATCCACCGTCGCGATCCGATGCGCAATCGATGCAGAGCTTCACCCCAGGGATCGCCTGCCGCCGCGCCTCGGGGATCGGTTCCTCGCAATCGGCGCAATGGCTCAGGCTCTCGCCCACCGGCCCCTTGCGCGCCTTCAGACGCGCCAGCTCATCCTGAACCGAGGCTTCGATCTGTTCGCTGACCGCGCCGTCCTTTGCCCATCCACCAGCCATCGAACCTCCCCTCGCCTATAGCAGGCTTGCGCCATCATCCTCCTCGGCCGCCGCGGGGGCCGGGTTAACCTTGACCTGCGGCAAAGATGCGCCCGGCACCCCCACCGTCGGCTGCGCCATCGCGAAATTCGGGGCGGCCGGTTTCGGGGCCACGTCCTCGCCGCGCAATTCACGCAGCAATGTGTGGTGATCGGCCATTTTGCTGACCAGCATCCGGGTGGTGGCACGTGCCTTTTTCAGGTGCCCCTGCCACAGGTCCTGCCGCAAACGCATGTTCTTCATGAACCCCGGTGCCGCAAATCCGGTCTCATAGACGCGCTTGCCCAACAGCACCGCCTGATAAGTGCCATAGGAAAACAACGAGTCGAATTTCAGATCGTAAGCCCCCGGCAATGCGTGCCGCCAGACCTCCAGGTTTTCCGCCAGGCCGTCGGGGATCTCCAATTCGGTGCGCGCATCGATCCAGTATTGCGAATCCGTGCGATTGCCGAGCGCGTAATGCAGGCAGATGAAATCGCGCACCTCGTCATAGAGGCTGCCGACCAGCTTGTTGTAGTGGCGGCGCAAGGGCTCGGGGTAATCGCTGTCGGGGAAATAGGTCGCCAGCCAGCGCACCGCCGTGTCGATCATGTGGATGGCCGTCGATTCCAGCGGCTCGATGAACCCGCCCGAGAGGCCCACGGCCACGACATTCTTGACCCAGGCATTTTCATTGCGCCCCACCCGCATGGGAATAACGCGCGGCTCGACCCCGTTCCAGGTATCGCCAAGATGGGCGACGAATTCGTCGCGCGCCTCCTCGTCGGTTCTGTGGGCCGAGGAATAGACATACCCGGTGCCGATCCGGTTGAACAAAGGCACCCGCCAGCACCAGCCCGCGCCAAGCGCATAGGAGCGCGTCATCGACGGGATCCGGGTCGGGTCGGGATGCGGGATCTGCACCGCCAGGGCGCGGTCATTGGCGAGATATCTGGAATAGGAGATGAACGGCTCCTTCATGACCTCGTTAATGATGACGCCCCTGAACCCGGTGCAGTCGATCACCAGATCGACCGCGTGGTGCCCGCCCTGATCCAGTTGCAGCGCCGAGACATAGCCGCGCCCGTCCTGTTCGACATGGACAACATCGTCACGGATATGACGCACGCCGCGCGCGACACAGATGTCACGGGCCATGTTGGCAAACTTGCCGGCATCCAGATGATAGGCGTGGCCGATCTTCATCGTATAGGGTTTCTCGCCCAGGGGGCGCGGGCCCTTGAAGGCGCGCGCCAGGTCGGCATGCGGGCAGAACACCTGGCTGAAATCCTGACCGTCGGCCCCGTTTTGCAGATAGTAATAGCCATGCTCGATGCCGTCGAGCGCGCCGGGGCCGGCAAAGGGGTTCACATAGTCGATCTGCCTGGCCGCCGCATCGACATTCCAATTGGCAAAGAGCACGCCCAGTTTGAAGGACGCATTGCAGGTTTTGAAGAATTCCTGCTCCGACAGGCCCGCCGCGCGCAGGGTGCGCGGCATGCCCGGCACCGTGGCTTCGCCCACCCCGACCGTGGGGATGTTGGGCGATTCAATCAGCGTGATGGTCTTCCCGGTGTCACCGGTCGCGGTGCGGTGGAAATAGCTTTGCAGCAACAGCGCCGTCAGCCAGCCCGCCGTGCCGCCGCCGACGATGGTGATGGAATTTATCGGCGCGCCCATGGTGTCCCTCCGCCCTGAAGCTTGCCGGATTGAGGTCGCTCAACCCGTGCTTCCCTTGGGTCACCTTACGCAGGCTGCGGCCGTCTGTTCAAGTTTCGCTAATTTTCAGCGCGTGCAAACACCGCCTCCAGCGCCGCCTGCGTGCCGCGTGAGAACTCCAAGGGCACCGGATATTCCGCGCCCTGCATGGCCCGGCCAAAGGCCTCGACTTGCGTCACATACTGGCGGGCCTGCGGAAACCGATAGAGATGCTCCTGACCACTTGCTGCGACCACCCGCACCGATGCCTCGCGGTGAACGACCGGGTTGAAGGGGGCTGTCAACTCAATGTAGCCGCCGCTGCCCTGCAACGTCACAACCTGCCGGTTGGTGGCCTGGATATTCATATAGACCGAACAGGTCACATCGCCGAAATCCGCGAGGATGCGGGCTGAGACATCGACGCCGCGATCCCAGCCAAGACGCGCCTCGCGGATCACCGGTTCCGCGCCCGTGACCAACCGCCCGGAACCCAGCGTATAGACCCCGATATCGCGCAGCGCCCCACCGCCCAAATCGGGATTGAGGCGGATATTGCCGGTATCCTTCAACCCAAAGGTAAAGGCGCTGTCGATATGCAGCAGTTCGCCGATCGCCCCCTCGGCCAACAGGCGGCGCACGCTCTGCCATTGCGGATGATGCGGGATCATATAGGCCTCGGCGATCATCAACCCGGTGGCGTCGCGCAAAGCGATCAGCCGGTCGATCTCGGCCACCTCCATGGCGATGGGTTTTTCACAAAGCACATGCTTGCCCGCCCGCGCAGCCTTTTCGGCCCACTCCACATGCAGCGCATTGGGCAGGGGAATATAGATGGCGTCGATCCCCGGATCGGCCAACAGCGCGTCATAGCTGTCATGGACCCGCAGCCCGGTGACCAATTCAATGAACGGTGCCGCCCTGGCCACGTCGCGCGTCGCCACGGCGGCGAGCACAGCGTTGCGTGCATTATGGATGGCCGGGGCCATAGTGGTCAGCGCGAAATTCGCGGCCCCCAACACACCCCAACGGATCGGATCGGTCATCTGCGCTCTCCTATGCCGGTATCGGCCCAGATAAGCGCAAAAGAGGTCTGTGGGAAAGCCCCGGGCCCCGCCACCGACCCGCAATGCAGAAGCGATGACCGGGCTCTTTAGATACCACCCGCCCGGTCGTCGCCGGGGCACGGCGATGATCCGAACCCGATCACCGATCCCGAACACGGATCTATAGCAGGTCGTGGGGACTTTTCTTGATCAAAAGGGTCCTGACACGGATCGATCCCGTTCCGGCGGCGATCGGGCGCATTTCAAGCCACGCAATCCGGGATATCAGAGGTCGGGCTGTTCGCGCCTGCATTCGCAGTTGAAGATGACGGCATGCGTGTCAGGGCCACGGCACGGCCGCGCCGCGACCCTGCCAAAGGCATGAAAGTACGGGAGAGCACCGATAGGGACGCAAAGCGCGCTGAGATCACAGCCACTCGGTCGCAAAGCGACCTCACGGTGCGCGAGTTTTCGACATCTGCCCGACCCTTGATATCGGAAGCGGAAGGAATGCCCGAGCCGAGGATCCATAAAGCCGCCTTGTTCGATTTTACCGTCGGTCATTTTGGCACAGGCACCCGCAAGCAAGGCATCGGACCCCAGGATAAGCGCGCCGCAATCCGACAGGGTCATGACAACCATGCGCCACGCCAAATGCTTTGCCGCCATGGTCTCCAACGCGGTGCCGCAGATGCTTGCCGCGTGCAGCTTCCGCCTATCCTCGACGTTTGTCTGACGTGTTTCTTGTGTCGGTCGCGAGACGCCCGGCATCAATCATTGAACATCAACAGCCCTTCGCGCAGCAATCGACCCACCAGAACGGCGCGGCCCGCATCATCCAGATCGCCGGGCAGATCGGCCAGGGAAAACGCCTGCCCCGACAGCGCGCGGGCCAACGGGTCGCGGGCAAAGGCGGGCAGGCTGATTACCGCACCCTGGCATGAGATCGCGACCGTGTCATCCGCGTCGCCTTTGCCGGGCACATCCATCAGCCGGTAGATCAGGTTGGGCCGGGCGATCAGACGGCTGGTGGCATCCAGGCCCGACATCCGTGCCAGCTCGGCGATCTGGCCCTGCACGCGCGGCAAGCGTGAGCCGATGAAATCCTCACGAAACTCATGCAGCACCGGTTCCAGATCGGCCGCCGTGGCCCGGGCCATGAGGTCGGCGAATTTCGCGCGGGCGGCCCCGGTGTCAAACCCCTCATCGGCATATCCCGGCGGCAGGGCCTCGCGAAACTCCACATTGTCATGCGCCATCATCCGCACCGCCTCGATCAAGAGATCGGCCCAGGACCGGACCATCAGACCGGTGGTGATATGCAGCGATGTCTGGTCCGTCGACACCGCGTCATGCGTCAGCCCGCGAGGCACATAAACCATGTCGCCCGGTTCCAGCACGAAACGGTCGGTTTCTTCGCCGATGGGCACCTCTGCCGGGTCGAACCCCTGATCGGGCAGCGGCAGCGCAACGGGCATGTCATAGATGCGCCATGTCTTGGTGCCCTCGACCTGCAAGACCAGCACATCATGGCCGTCGTAATGCGCCTTGAACCCTTGGCTATGGGCCGGCGTCAGATAGATATTGGTCTGCACCCGCGCGCTGAACACCTTTTCCAGCGCGCGGCAGAAATCGGCAAGCTTGGGCAGGCGTTCCTGCAGATTCGACAGGATGATCGTGGCCCCTTCGGCGAACAGGCGGGTGGCGGCGACCGGATCGACAAACCCGGTCTCATAGGCGAAATCGGCGGGCGTGATGGTGGCATCCGCACGGGTGATATTGACCTCGGGCACGCTGAGGCCAAGTGTCGTGAGCGCCCAGTCGATATCGTCTGTCGACAGCAGGTCGGCATAATAATCGGCCTGCCCGCGCCGGATCACCAGATGCTTTTTCTCGAAACTGTCGCGAAAGAAATCGGCGCGGCTGACGGGTGCGATCGCCCAGTCGAATCCCGGTGTCATCTGCTCCTCCGCTGGCATGGTTCCTGCCATCAGGCTAGTCGCAGATCGCGGCGGCGCGCAACTGCCGCATGATGACAGGCAATTCAGCTCATCGGCGGTGAGGCCATCGGTTGCGACTTGGCGACAGCGGCTGGTTTCAAGCACGCAGACCTCACATGCGGATCCCGTTGGCGCGGACGAGTGGAACGAGGACGACAAGCAACGCGTGAGTATTGCGGTGGACGAGCGGGGGGTGCCCCCGGCAAGCCCGCCGTCACGTTTGGCCGGAGCTGGGGGGCGGGGGTGCAGTTCGCGCCACTACCCTAAAGACGAAACCCTATGCAAGGCCAACAAATCAAGCTTGGAAACCTCAGGGCTATAGCGTCCAGCCTGCGCAAGGGTGGCGCGAAACACCATTGCCGATCCGCAGCCAAGCACCCGCTCGTTTGGGCCGTTGCAGCAGCTGGTGATGCGCAAGATCTGCGACAGCCGCGAAATTAGAGTAGGGCAGCGGCGCTATCATGGTTTGAGCAAAATTGCCGGAGACACCGCGTCCGAGCCAGCGGTTTGTATCGTGATCGGAGGACGGGGACGGCGCGAAGGCGTTCGAGGCATTATTGGCCGAAAGCTTGCGCGCCCTCCGATGGATGTGAGTGACCACAGCTGGCCCCGCCTCGGAGGCCGTGTTTGCAGGCCCGCTCCAAAGCGCCGGAATTTCAGAGCGGCATGTCAGCAGCGTCTGAGCCGCCGCGGGATCGCCCGCAACGGCAATACCGCCCCCTGCCTGCCTTGGCGACACCAGGGCCGGCACGGCGCTGAACTTCGAATTCATCGCCGGAATTGCCACCGCCATCATTCACGCGGCTTGCCCTATAACAGTGCTTCTTTGTCGAGCCCCAGCTTCACGATCTTCTCATTCAGAGTGCGCCGCCCGATGCCCAAGGCCTCGGCCACAGCATCCATGCGACCGTCATGCGCCCTGAGCGCCCTGCCAATCAACTCACGCTCAAAAACCGCCACCGCCTCGCGCAGGGTATCGGGCACATCCGCCGGGGCTTCGTTGGCGCGGATCGCATCGGTGACCGAGCCGCCACCGCGGCGCGCCGCCAGCACCCGGCGTTCCGCCGCATTGCGCAGTTCACGCACATTCCCGGGCCAGTCATGCGTCAGAAGCGCGGACATGTCGGCCTGGGTCAGCTCCGGCGCCGCAACCTCGTAGATGCGCGCAGAATGGTCCAGAAAATGCGTGAACAGCAGCACCAGATCGTCGCGGCGTTGACGTAAGGGGGGCAAAGGCAGCACCACGGTATTGAGGCGAAACAGCAGATCCCGCCGCAGGTGACCCGCCTGCACCGCCGCCTCGGTATCCTCGTTCGAGGCCGAAACCACGCGTAGGTCGATCCGCACCGGGGCCGGGGCGCCAATCGGGGTGACCTCCTGCTCTTCGATCACGCGCAAGAGCTTGGCCTGCACTGGCAGCGGGCAGGCGCACACCTCATCCAGAAACAAAGTGCCGCCGCCGGCCGCGACCAGACGGCCAGTGTTCTCGCCTTTGACGCCGAACATCTCGGCCTCGAACCGGTCGGCGGCGATCGCGGCACAGTTCAGCGCCAGAAACGGCGCGTCCGACCGTGGGCTGAGATCGTGCAGCGCGCGGGCCACCAGTTCCTTGCCGGTGCCCGTTTCGCCCTGCAGGAACACCGACGCATCGGTGGGGGCCAGATCCAGCACATCGCGCCTGAGCGCCGTTATCTCGGGCGTGGTGCCCAACAGAATCCGGTCCAACCCCGACAGTTCAGCCAGCCGGGCGCGCAGCCGGTCGGCCCCGCGCGCCATGCGATGCTGTTGGCCGGCATGGCGCAGAATGCTGAGCAATCGGCGCGGGTCATAGGGTTTTTCAACAAAGCTGTAAGCCCCGTCCTGCATCGCCTGTACGGCCATCGGGATATCGCCATGGGCCGAGATCAGCACCACCGGCGGCGCGGTGGCGCGATCAAGGGCTGCCAGCAATTCCAGCCCCGACATTTCCGGCATCCGCACATCGGACAGGATCACATCCGGCAACAGGCCCGGCAAGCGGTCGATCACCTGGCTTGCCCGCGCCAGCGCCTCGACCCGCCAGCCCGCCGCCTCCAGCAGATCGACAAGGGATGCGCGCATCGATTTGTCGTCGTCGACGATCAGAACGCTAAATTGTGGACTCATTCGGCAGCCTCCTCGGACAGGGTCGCCAACGGGATTTCGACGCGAAAGATCGCGCCGCCGGATGGCCGGTTCCAGGCGCGCATAACGCCGTGATGTTCGGTCACGATACCGGCCGATATCGCAAGACCCAGCCCCATGCCCTGGCCCGATGCGCGGCTGGTCACAAAGGGCTCGGTCAGATCGGCAAGGCACGCATCGCCCAGCCCGTGGCCCCGGTCGGCCACCTCGAACCAGGCGGATCCCGCCTCGCCGCCGACCGATACCGTTAACGCCCGCTCGTCGCCATCCTCCATCGCGTCGACGGCATTGCGCAGGATATTGGTCATCACCTGCTCGATGCGCAGCCGGTTGCCCCGCACGATGACGGGCGTCGCGGCGCGGTCCTGTTTCAGGGCGATCTCGGCCACCTCCAGATTGGGCTGGACCAGCTTCACCGCTTCATCCATTGCCGCCACCAGATCCACGGGACCAAGCGCATCCTCGCCGGGATTTGCGAAAAACTTGAGCTGGCGGGTGATGGCTTCCATCCGCTCGACCAGCCCGGTCAGCCGGGGCGTGACGCCCGCGTTTCCGCCTAGTTCGGCGGCGGCCAGATGATTGCGCATCGCGGTAATGGGCTGGCCCAGCTCATGCGTGACCGATGCAGCAAGCTGGCCAAGTGCCGCCAGACGGCTGGCGCGGGCCAGCTCATCGCGGGTGCGTTCCAGGCGGCGTTCGGCGGTGCGGCGATCCTCGATCTCGACGGCGAGGCGTTCATTGGCCTGCCGCAGGGCGGCCTCCTCGGCCTCGGACAAGGTCAGCGCCGCCCGGATCAGCGCATTGCGGCGGACCAGCACAACCACACCCGCCCCGCCGGCCAGCACCAACGCCAGCACCGTCGCCAGCCAACTGCGCGTGACCACCGGATCGACACTGGCGAAATATTGCAGCTGCCAGCCATGCGGCAGGTCGCCCCCGGTCAGGTGGATCACCTCCTGACCGCCGATTTCGGCCCGCCCCGCGCCATCCGTTCGCCAGTCCAGCGGTTCCAGCGTCTGACCGATGAACTGGCGCGCGGAATCGATGGCGGCGCGCTGGCCTGCCTCCAGAGGGGCCAGCGTGCGATACCGCCACTCCGGGTCCGAGGCCAGCAGGACCACGCCGTCGGCATTGGTCAGCAGCACCTGTTCGCCACCCTCGCGCCAGGATTGCTCCAGCGTCGACAGGTCGAGCTTGATGGCAACGACCCCCAGCACGTCACCTGCATCCGACAGCACCGGATCGGTGATGAAATATCCCGGCAGGCCGGTGGTGGCCCCGATGCCGTAAAACCGCCCCTGACGCCCCGCCATGGCATCGGTGAAATAGGGGCGAAAGGAATAATTCTGTCCAACAAATGACCCCGGCTGACCCGCATTCGAGGCCGAGATCGTCAGCCCGTCGGTATCCATCAGATAGATCGCGTCCAACCCCGCCTGTTCCGCGAAGTCGGCCAGCCGGGCATCCAGGGGCCCGGTCGGCCCGCCGCTTGCGGTCTCAATCACAAAGGGATCCTGTGAGAGCACAAAGGTCAGATGCGAGAACCGGTTCAGTTCCGCAACGACGGTGCTGCGGTAAAGCGACAGGCGGCCTTCGGCGCGGGTGATTTCGCCGGCCCGGAAATACCGCTCTGACGCCCAATAAGCTCCGGCGGCAATGCCCAGAAAGAGCAGGATCAACAGCAGAGTCCGGGTCAGCTTCATGGTGGGGGCGCTCGACGTGGCAAGTGAATTTGGGTGATAGCCGGTTTTGCCGTGAATGCAAAACCCGTCCGGTGATCCCGGCGGCTGCCCATCATCCCAAAAGACCCCAACCGGTCACCGGGCCGCCAAGCGGTGCCGCGCCCTTTTAGCATCGCCCCACCACTTAGCCGCGCAAGCGGCTGCCATCGGCGTCAAAGGGCGGACCATCCAAAATGCGGGCCTTGTGCGGCTGTCCCAGAACCGCGACCCGCAGCTCGGTTCCCGGCGTCGCATGATCCGCCTTGACGTAGCCAAGCGCCAGCGATTTGCCGACATGATAGCCGTAAGCGCCTGAACTGACCTGGCCCACCGGCGTGCCATCGGGCAGGAACACGGGCTCACCGCCGGTCGCATCGGCGGTGTCGGCTTCGACCTCCATCAACACCAGCAATTCGCGCGGGGCGGTGTCGGCAAGCGCCGCGTAAGCGGATTTGTTCAGGAAGTCCTTGTCCATCTTTATCAGCCGCGCGAGCCCCGATTCCTGCGGCCAGTATTCCGGCGAATATTCCCGGCCCCAGGATCCGTAGCCTTTTTCGACCCGCAGCGACATCAGCGCCCGCCCGCCCACGGGGCCGGCGCCGAATTCCTTGCCCGCCTCAAGCAGCGCCGAATAGAGCGCCACCTGATCGGCCTCGGCGCAATGCAGCTCCCAGCCCAGATCACCGGTGAAGCTGACACGGATCGCCGTCACGTCGATGCCCGCCACGGTGATCCGGGCCGAGCGCATGAAGGGGAAATCGGTATTGGCCAACGACGCATTGGTCAACCGCTGCAAAAGCGCCCGCGACTGCGGACCGGCCACGTTGAAACCGCACATCGCCTCGGTCCGACTGGCGAACGTGGTGCCTTCGGGCAGCGGGATCGCCTTGAAAAACCGCTGGTGGAACCGTTCGGCCATGCCCGACCCGACCACCAGAAAATCATCCTCGGCCAGTTTGGTGACCGTGAAATCACCGGCCACACCGCCGCGTTTGCCGATCAGCGGCGTAAGGCAGGACCGCCCGACAAGGCGCGGCATCCGGTTGGCGAAAAGCGCGTTCAGCCACGCCTCGGCCCCCGGGCCCCTGACCTCGTATTTGGCGAAATTCGAGATGTCGATGATCCCCGCCGCGTCGCGCAGCATCCGCGCCTCGCGGCCCACCGGTTCCCACCAGTTCTGCCTGTCAAAACCATAGGTCTCGTGATCGGGCTCGCCTTTTGCGGCAAACCAGAGCGGATGTTCCCAGCCATAGTTCAGGCCAAACTGCGCCCCCATGGATTTCTGCATCTCAAACACGGGCCGGGTGCGCACAGGCCGCCCCGCCGCGCGTTCCTCGTTCGGGAAATGGATCTTGAAACGGTGTGCATATTGGTCGCCCACCCGCGCCTTGGTAAACTCCTTGCCCGCCCAGGAGCCAAACCGCGCCATATCCCATGCGAACATATCCAGGCTGGGTTCGCCTTCGACCATCCATTCGGCGGCCAGCTTGCCCATGCCGCCCGATTGGCTGAACCCCGGAATGATCCCGTTGCAGCAGAAATAGCCGGTCAGCTCCGGCACCGGCCCAAAGAGGACATTGCTGTCGGGCGACCAGATCATCGGCCCGTTGATGACGCGCTTGATGCCTGCCTCACCCACGGCCGGCACCCGGTCGATGGCGCGCATCATGTTATCCTCGATCCGCTCCAGGTCGTCGGCAAAGAGCTCATGGCCAAAGCCCTGCGGCGTGCCATCCTCGGCCCAGAACCGCACGTCTTTCTCATAGGCCCCGACCAGCAGGCCCTGACCCTCCTGACGCAGATAATATTCGCCGTCGCGGTCGGCGACAGATGGCAGGCGGCGGTCCATCGCCGCGATCTCGGAAATGGTTTCGGTGACGAAATACTGATGCTCGGTGGGCAAAAGCGGCAAGTCCAGCCCGGCCATCGCCGCAACCTCGCGGCCCCAGAGCCCGGCCGCATTCACCACCCAGGGCGTGCGGATATCGCCCTTGTCGGTGCGCACGATCCAGCTGCCATCCGGTTGCTGTTCGGTGCCGGTGACCGGCGTGAACCGATGGATTTCCGCGCCGCGCTGACGCGCGCCCACGGCATAGGCATTGGTCACGCCCGAAGGGTCGACATTGCCGCCATCGGGCTCGTACATGATGCAGCGGATGCCGTCGAAATCCACCAGCGGGTGCAGGCGTTCGGCCTCATCGCGGCTGACCTCATGGAAATTCATCCCATAGCGGCGGGCCTTGGCCTCCTGCAGGCGCAACTGGTGTTCGCGCGCCTCGGTTTGCGCCAGATAGAGGCTGCCGGGCTGAAACACGCCACAGCTTTGGCCGGTCTCGGCCTCAAGCTCTTTGTACAGGTTCATCGTGTAATGCTGCAGCCGGCTGATATTGGTGCTGTCATGCAGCCCGTGGATATTGGCCGCGGCGTGCCAGGTCGAGCCCGAAGTCAGCTCGGAGCGTTCCAGCAAAACCACCTCCGTCCAGCCAAGCTTGGCCAGATGGTAAAGGATTGAACAGCCAATGACGCCGCCCCCGATGACCACCGCCTGTGCATGGGTCTTCATATGAACTCTCCCTGGACGCGCAGAGCCCCGTTGACCCGCACTTCGCGCCTATAATGGGCAAAGCAGTCGGGGCAAAGCTGCCGGTTTCCGACGCGATCTGGCCTGTTTTGACTGGGCGCGCCCCCAGGGCGGCGGGGTCACATAACCGACCAGTGGCCGCGCGCCCCCGGCTGCTCTGAAACCGTGCCGCGCCCCCGTTTCGGGAGGGCGCGAACCAGAGGGCAGAGCGCCTCTGAGGCGCTCGGCGCTTTGACGCGCGCAGGGCGGCGATCGTCTGCTGAGGCGCTGCGCGGGCATGTTTCGCACAAACGGCGCGATTGCGAATTGTGACGCGGTCGGGCCTGTGCAACGCTGGTGGGCGAAACGCGGAGGGGCCAATGCCGATCACAACCTGTATTTTCGACGCCTATGGGACTCTCTTTGACGTCAACGCCGCGGCGCGTGCCGTGGCGGCGGAACCGGGCCAGGAAGGCTTTGCCGCCGTCTGGCAGCAGGTTTCGGCCCATTGGCGCGCCAAACAGCTGCAATATACCTGGATCCGGGCGCTGTCCGGGCATCACACAGATTTCTGGCAGGTCACGCAGGACGGGCTGGATTGGGCGCTGGAACGCTGCGGCCAGAGCGACGCGGAACTGCGGGAGCGGCTGTTGGGGCTCTACTTCACGCTGGCGGCCTTTCCTGAAGTCCCTGAGATGCTGGCCGAGCTGAAGGCGGCCGGGATGGCGACGGGCATCCTGTCGAACGGATCGCCCGCGATGTTGCAGGGCGCGGTGGAAAGTGCGCTGATCGGTGATGTTCTGGATGCCGCCCTGAGCGTGGAAAGCGTGGGCATCTTCAAGCCCGATCCGCGCGTCTATGATCTTGTGGGCCAGCATTTCGGCTGCGCGCGCAGCGAGGTGCTGTTCGTGTCCTCGAATGGATGGGATGCGGCGGCGGCAAAGGCCTATGGGTTTCATGTGCTGTGGGTGAACCGGGCAGGCGAGCCATTGGACAGGCTGCCCGAACCGCCCGATCATGTGGCGCGCGATCTGGTATCGGTGCCCGCCATCGCCGGAAATTTTTCATGAAAAAATTTCGCACCACCGATGGGTTGGACCTGGCCTATGACGATCAGGGCAGCGGGCATCCATTGCTCTGCCTCGCGGGGCTCACGCGCAATATGGATGATTTCGAGCCCGTGTCCGAGCATTTCGCCGGGCAGGCCAGGATCATCCGGCTCGATAGCCGGGGCCGGGGGGCCTCGGACCCTGCGCCCGATTTCATGACCTATTCGGTGCCCCATGAGGCCGCTGACGCGCTGGCGCTGCTGGATCATCTGGGGCTGGATCAGGCCGCCATTCTCGGCACCTCGCGCGGCGGGCTTATCGCGATGACGCTGGCCGCGACGCATAAGTCGCGGCTGTCCGGGGTGATGCTGGTTGATATCGGCCCGGATCTCGATGGCGCGGGGCTGAAATTCATCATGACCTATCTGGGTGCGCCGCCGCCTTTTGCGACGTTGGAGGCGGCGGTGGCCGGTTTGCCCGCGCGTATGGCCCCCCGGTTTCGGGGCGTCCCGCCTGCGACATGGGAAAAATTCGCGCGCCGCTGCTGGTCGGTCGCGCCCGATGGCAGGCTGGGTCTGCGCTATGATCCCCGGCTGCGCGACGCGGTCGAGGCGCAAACGGCGGGGTTGGAGCCGCCCGACCTCTGGCCATTATTCGCGGCTCTGGAGGGGGTGCCGCTTGGCCTGATCCGGGGCGCGAATTCGGATCTGTTGACGGCGGAGACGGCGGCACGGATGCGCGATCTGCGCCCCGATATGGATTTTGCCGAGATCCCGAACCGGGGCCATGTGCCGTTTCTGGATGAACCCGGCAGCATTGCTGCGATCACGCGGTTTCTGGAGCGACTGGCATGAGTGACATCACCATGATCGAAGCGGCCGCGCGCCGCCTGAAGGGCCATATCAGGCGCACGCCGCTGCTGTCCTCGCCTTTCCTTGATGAGATCGCCGGGCGGCGCGTGCTGGTCAAGGCCGAGGCGCTGCAACATACCGGATCGTTCAAGTTTCGCGGCGGCTGGTCGGCCCTGTCGGGATTGCCTGAGGAGACCCGCGCCAGGGGCGTCTTTGCCTATTCATCCGGCAACCACGCGCAGGGCGTGGCACTGGCGGCGCAAAAGCATGGCGTGCCGGCTGTTATCCTGATGCCCTCTGATGCGCCCGCGCTGAAGATCGCCAATACCCGCGCGCTCGGGGCCGAGGTGGTGACCTATGACCGCGCCACCGAGGATCGCGATGCGCTTGGCGAGGCGCTGGCGCGTGCGCGTGGGCTGACGCTGATTCGGCCCTACGACGCGCCGCTGGTGATCGCGGGGCAGGGCAGCGTGGGGTTGGAGATTGCCGAACAGACGGCCGAGGCGGGCGTGGACGCGGCCGATGTTCTGGTCTGCTGCGGCGGCGGCGGGCTGACCTCGGGCATTGCGCTGGCGCTGGAGGCAAAGGCACCGGGCCTGCGCGCCCGCCCGGTTGAGCCTGCCGGGTTTGACGATGTCGCGCGGTCGCTGATTTCGGGCCGGATCGAGGAAAACGCGCAAAGCTCGGGCTCGCTCTGCGATGCCATCCTCACGCCGAAGCCCGGCAAACTGACCTTTCCGATCATGGCACGGCTCTGCGGCCCCGGCCTTGTGGTGACGGAGCGCGACTGCCTGCGGGCGATGGCGCTGGCCTTTTCGCGGCTCAAGATCGTGCTGGAACCGGGCGGGGCGGTGGCGCTGGCGGCGGCGCTCTTCCAGCCCGGGGCCGTGGACGGCCCGGCTGTCATCGCCGTGGCCACCGGCGGCAATGTCGATGCCGCGCTTTTTGCCCATGTTCTGGCCGAATTCGGAGATGCATCATGACCGACCTCACCATCGCCAGCTTCAACGCCAAGAACCTGATCGGGGCGGAACAGGAATATTACCGGTTCGAGAAATACACCGATGAGGAATATGCCTGGAAGCGCGACTGGCTGGCCGAGCAGGTGCTGGCGCTCGATGCCGATGTAATCGGGTTTCAGGAGATCTTCAGCGAAAGCGCGCTGGCCGATGTGATGGAGGAGGCCGACCGGCGTGGCCGCGAGTTGAACGAGGTGGCGCAACCCGACCCGCGCCGCCGCTATTCCCGCAAGGCCATTTTCCGGCGGCTGAAGGTGGAAGGGTATGGCGAGGCCGCCCTGGCCTTTGCGCCCAATCTCAACGATGGGGGTCCGGGCGAGCGGCGGCCGGGGCTGGCGCTGGTATCGCGGTTCGGCTTTGTCGGGGAACCGGAGGTCATTCAGGCGGTGGAGCCCGCGCTGGAGATCCCTTTTTCGGCGCTTGGCGGCGATGCGGGCGCGGGCAGTTTCCGGCTGGCCCGCCTGTCGCGGCCCATCCTCAAGGCCCGGATCGAGATGGGCGGTACCGTGGTGACGGTTTTCAACTGTCATCTGAAATCCAAACTGGGCGAATTCGACCGGCCGCCGGGGGCCGAATATGCGCCTGCCGCCGACCTGACCAATTACGACCCCGTGGGCCGGGCGATGGGCAGCCTGCGTGCGGGCCTGCGGCGCATGGCCGAAGCGTTCATCCTGCGCAGACATATCGTTGATGAACTGGCGGCGAACCGCCCTGTCATGGTGTTGGGAGATTTCAACGATCACGAAAATTCGGTCGCATCCGAGATCGTCGCGGGCGAGGTGCCGTTCAAGAATTACGCCTGGATGCGTCGCCACGATGCGGCCCGGGCCAATGATCGCTACACCAAGGCGGAGGCGGAGCAGATCCTGGCAGATGTCGAAGCCGCGCGGCTGCATTCCGCCGAACGGCTCTTTGTCCGCAAATCGCTGCGCGACATGGTTTATACGGCGGCTTTTGCGGGGAAATTCGAGAGCATCGACCAGATCTATCTGTCGCGGCATTTCCTGCCCGAGCGCGCGGATGCCATCGGCGAGATGACCTATTTCTCGGTGCTGAACGATCATCTGACCGATGGCTCACACCCCGAAGCGCCTTATAACAAGCTGGCCTCGGATCACGGGCAAATCATGGCGCATATCCGCATTGGCGCGGCAGAGGATTAGGCCGGGCGGCGCAAAACCATCAGAAAGATCGCCAGGGCCGCCGCCATCAGGACCATGGATAACAAAAACGGCGCGCCCGGCAGGTAGAGGCCGGTGTCCGGGCGGGTGAACCAGAAAAACGTCTGCGTCATGATCAGCGGCGAAAGGATCATCGACATCGCGTTGATCGAGCCCAGCACGCCCTGCAATTCGCCCTGCTGGTCCGCGCTGGCACGCCGGCTCATCAGCGCCGTGATCGCGGGCGTGGCGATGGAGCCGAGGGCGGCAAAGGGGGTGAGCGCCCAGATCATCCAGCCCTGACTGGCAAAGCCAAAGGCCAGAAGCGCCAGCACGTCGATGATCAGCCCGTAGATCACCGCCCGCGCCTCGCCCAGCCAGGGCATCACGATGCGGATCAGCCCGCCCTGCACGACGATCATGCCGGTGCCGTAAACCGCCAGCGACATGCCCACGAGGCGCGCGTCCCAGCCAAAGGCCTCTTGGGTGTAATAGGCCCAGATCGCGGGATAGACATAGCCCGAGACCGAATAGAAGAACATCGCTACCAGCATCCATTTCAGGCCGGGCAATTTGCCGATCTGCAGCAAGCCGCCCAGAGGGTTGGCTCTGCGCCACAGAAACGGGCGGCGTTTTTCGGGTGGCAGGGATTCGGGCAGGACGAAACAGCCAAGGGCGAAATTGATCGCCGCCAGGATCGCGGCCGCAATGAAGGGCGCGCGCGGATCGAGCCCGCCGAGCAAGCCGCCGATCGCGGGACCAATCACGAACCCGACACCGAAGGCCGCCGAAATCAGGCCGAAATTCTGCGCCCGTTTTTCGGGGTCCGATATATCTGCGACAAAGGCCGAGGCGGTGGCATGCGTGGCCGAGGTGACACCGCCAAGAAGCCGCCCGATCAGGAGCCACCAGATCGTGCCCGCCAGCGCCATGATCACGTAATCGACCGCCATCATCGCCATCGAAATCAGCAGGACCGGCCTGCGCCCGAACCGGTCGGACAGGTTGCCAAGCGTCGGGCTGAAGAGAAACTGGGTGATGGCAAAGACCGACACAAGGATGCCGCCCCAGACCGCCGCATCCGACAGCGACACGCCCTGCACCTCGCGGATCAGATCGGGCATCACCGGCATGATCAGCCCGATCCCCATCGCATCCAGCACCATGGTGACCATGATGAAGGTCAGCGGCAGCCGGTCAGGCATCGCTGTCGTGTCGGGCTGCTGCCTCTGCAAAACGCCGTGCCTCTGCCGGGGCCTGGCCCAGGGGGTCGGGCGGGGCCAAGTCCAGCCCCGGATGATCGCGCGCTAGCAGCGCGGTCAGCGGCGTGCCGCTTTCCATCGCCTCCCGGCAGAGCGTTTTGACGATGGCCTGCGCCTCGGGGCGGGGCATATGCGCGGCCAGCGCAAAGCTGAGCGCCTCGGCCTGGATCAGGTCCAGCGGATCGGCGAGGTTCTGCGCCATGCGGTCGGTTTGCGGCGAGAGCGTTTCTATCATCTCCGCTGCGGTCGACAGGCCTTTGGCCACGGCCATCACCATCGGCGGCAGGCTCAGCCATTCGGTGAACCAGGCCGCGCCGTCGCGCTGTTGCCGGTGTGCCGCCGCCCCCTGCATCGCCCCGTTCAGGGCCACGACATGCCGCGACAGGGCCACCAGCACGGATGCGTCCACCGGGTTCTGTTTCTGCGGCATGGTCGAGGAGGCTCCGGCCGCCCCAAAACGCACCTCCCCGGTATCGGTTTGCGCCATCAGGCCCAGATCCTCGCCAAGCTTGCCCAGGCTTCCCGCGACAAGCGTCAGCCATCCGGCCAGTTCGGCCATGCCATCGCGGGTGCTGTGCCAGCTATGGCCGGGATCGGTGAGGCCAAGCGCCTCGGACAGCGCCGCGCGCAGGGCGGGGGCCTTGCCGCCAAAGACCGCGCCGGTTCCCGCCGCCCCGGATAGTGAGACCCGCAACAGGCGCGGGCGCAGTTCCTCCAGCCGGTCGAGATGGCCCAGATGCGGCCAGCCCCAGGACGCCACAACCGCGCCAAAGCTGGTGGGCGTTGCGGTCTGCCCATAGGTGCGCCCGGCCACGGGGGTGTCGGCATGGGTCCGGGCCAGATGCGCCAGCGCGCGCAGCAGCCGGGTCTGATGCGCCTTGATCAGGGTCAAGGCCTGGCGCAGCCGCAGGATCAGGCCGGTATCGATAATGTCCTGGCTGGTCGCGCCCCAATGCAGGTATTGCGCATGTTCGGGGGCCTCCAGCGCGGCGCGCATGGCCGCAACCAGAGCCGGCACGGGCACGCCGTTCTGCCCGGTTTCACGGGCCAGGCCCGAGGGGTCGATCGCGATCTCCATCGCCGCGCGGTGCAGAAACGCGCCGCTTGTCTCGGGGATCATGCCCAGACCGCCCTGCGCCTTGGCCAGCGCGCCCTCGACCAGCATCATGGCGCGGATCTCGGCGCTGTCGGAAAAGAGCCGGGCGATGTCAGGCTCGCAAAAGAGATCGCGGTAAAGCGCGCTGTCGAAGGGGCTGACGCTCATCGCGCGCCCCCATGCCCGATGGAGGTCAGGAAATCGGTCAGCAGGGCGGCATAGTTGTCGGGCCGTTCGACGCAGGGCAAATGGCCCAGGCCGCGCATCAGCTCGAACCGCGCGCCCGGAATGAGACCCGCCAGATCGCGCACCAGATCGGGCGGCGTGGCCCCATCCTCGGATCCGGCAATTACCATGGCGGGCAGGCGCAGGCCGCTGGTCGGCGTGATGAAATCACTGCCCGCGATGGCCGCGCAAACCCCGGCATAGCCTTCGGCGGGCGTGGTTTCGACCATGCGCCGCCACGGGGCCATCGCGCCGCTTTCGCGGAACTTGCGGGAAAACCAGCGCTCCATGATCGCGTCCGACATTTCGGCCAGGCCCTGCGCGGCCACCATGTCGATCCGCTCCTGCCACAGATCCTTGGTGCCGATCTTGACGCCGGTATTGGACAGCACCACCGCCCGGATCTGATCCAGCCGCTTGGCCGCCAGACCTTGCGCGATCATGCCGCCGACCGAGAGGCCCACCAGCACCGCGTCACGCACATCGAGCGCATCCAGAATACCCTCAAGGTCATGCACCATCGCGCCCATCGGATAGGGCGCGCGCGGACAATCCGAGAGCCCATGGCCGCGCATGTCATAGCGGATGATGCGCAGGCCGGCGGGCAGCAGGGCAACCACATCGTCCCAGAGCCGCAGATCGGTGCCGAGCGAGTTGGAGAACACCACCGGCGCGCCGCCGGGGTCGCCCTCATCGCGGAAATGCAGGTTGTTGTCGCCGATTTTCAAGGTCCGCATGGGATGGCCGCCTGGATGGGTATGATCCCCGCCTTTGTCGGCCACTTGGGGCGGATGCGCAACTGTCCTGATGGTGTCGCAATGAAGCAAGGGCAATGGCGCGTTCGGGCTTGCGGGTCGCTGCCGCGCGCCGCATGCTCCGGGAAAAGACATGAGGGATGCGCCGCCAATGACCACCGTAAAAGCCGCCGTGTGCCATGGATTCGGGCAGGATCTGAGGATCGAAGATATAACCCTGCGCCCGCCCGCCGCGGGCGAGGTCGAGGTGCGGCTGGAGGCCGTGGCCATCTGCCATTCCGACATCTCCTATATCGATGGCGGCTGGGGCGGTGAGTTGCCCGCGGTCTACGGCCATGAAGCGGCGGGGCGGATCACGGCCATCGGGGCGGGGGTGACGGCCTATGCGGTCGGACAGAAAGTGCTCGTGACGCTGATCAAATCCTGCGGCAGCTGCGGCTCCTGCGCATCCGGTGCGCCGGTCTATTGCGATGGCAACACGGATGCGGGCCCGACGATCACGCTGGCCGATGGCAGCCCCGCCGTAAAGGCGATGGAATGCGGGGCCTTTGCCGAGGCCGCGATTGTCCATCAAAGCCAGCTGGCCGCCTTGCCTGAGGATATGCCCGCCGATGTCGCCAGCCTCTTGGCCTGTGGCGTGATCACGGGCGTGGGGGCCGTGGTCAACACCGCCGGCGTGCGGCCGGGGCAGAACGTGGTGGTGATCGGCGCGGGCGGTGTGGGGCTGAACACCATTCAGGGCGCGCGCATCGCGGGCGCGGCGCGGATCATCGCGATGGATCTGTCGCCGGAAAAACTGGAGGATGCCAAGGCGTTCGGGGCCACCGATGGCGTGCTGGCCAATGCCGAGAAACCCTGGGCCGAGATTGCCCGGCTGACCGATGGGCGCATGGCCGATGCGGTCTTTGTTACGGTGGGCGCGATCCCTGCCTACGATCAGGCGCTGCGCCTTTTGGGGCGGGGCGGCATGGTCTATGCGGTGGGCATGCCGCATAGCGGGGCCAAGGCCGAATACGAGCCGGTGATCATCGCCGCCGTGGGGCAGGGCATGAAGGGCACCAAGATGGGCGATACCGTGCTGGCGCGCGATATCCCCTGGATGGTCGATATGTACGGCCAGGGGCGGCTGAAGCTCGATGAGCTGATCTCGAATCGCTGGCGGCTGGACCAGATCAACGAGGCGATTGCCGACACCAAGACGGGCCATGCCCGCCGCAATGTGATTATGCTGTCATGAAACTTGCAGATCTCGAGATTTTCACCGTTGCTCCGCCCAATCCCGGCATGGGCGGGCGCTACTGGATCTTTCCCAAGCTGACCACCGCCTGCGGTATCACGGGCTATGGCGAATGCTATGCTTCGACCGTCGGCCCGGCGGCGATGCAGGCCGTCATCGCGGATGTGTTCCAGCGCTATTTCGAAGGCGAAAACCCCGAGGATGTGGAGCGGATGTTCCGCCGCAGCTATTCCAGCGGCTTCACGCAGCGCCCCGACCCCACCGTGATGGGCGCGTTTTCGGGGCTGGAGATCGCCTGTTGGGACATTTTGGGAAAATCGCGCGACCGGCCCGTCTGGGCGCTGATGGGCGGGCGCATGAACGAACGGGTCCGCGCCTATACCTATCTCTATCCGCTGCCGCATCATGACCCAGATGCGTTTTGGATCTCGCCCGATATGGCGGCGGAGGCGGCCCTCGCGAAGGTGGATCAAGGCTGGACCGCGATCAAGTTCGACCCCGCCGGGCCTTACACGATGCACGGCGGCCATATGCCCGCGATGTCGGACATCACCCGCTCGGTGGCGTTCTGCAAGGCGATCCGCGCGGCGGTGGGCGACCGCGCCGATCTGCTTTTTGGCACGCATGGGCAGTTCACGCCGGGCGGAGCCATCCGGCTGGGGCAGGCGTTGGAGCCTTACTCACCGCTGTGGTTCGAAGAACCGACCCCGCCCGATAATCACGCGGCCATGGCTGAGGTCGCGCGCGCCGTGCGGATCCCCGTTGCCACCGGCGAAAGGCTGACCACCAAGGCGGAGTTTGCGGATGTATTGCGCGCCGGGGCCGCGACGATCATGCAACCCGCACTTGGCCGGGCCGGCGGGCTTTGGGAGGGCAAGAAGATCGCCACGCTGGCCGAAGGCTCCGGCGCGCAGATTGCGCCGCATCTCTATGCCGGGCCGGTGGAATGGGCCGCCAATATCCATCTTGGCGTCACGTGCCCCAACCTGCTTTTGGTCGAGACCATCGAGACCGATTTCCATGCCGAGTTGATCGGTGGGGCAATCCAGGTGGAAAACGGCTTTATCGCCGCCCCCGAGGGGCCGGGGCTGGGGGTCGAATTCAACGAGGATCTGGCGCGCGCAAATTCTTCTACAAGATCGGGGCTGCATCTGGAGATGCAGGATGCGCCCTGCGATTGGCAGAACGGCAATGTCTTTGCGGGCGGCTCGCCCGACTAGGGCGTGTCGCGTTTGGCAGGATTCAATCATTCATTCCACAGGCTGAGGCAGCGTTCGCCGAGCAGGGCACCTTCGGCCTGCGGAATGAAGTCGAGCCAGCGCGACGCGCTCCGATCGGCGGCAGCTATCGTTCCTGTTCATGCGCATAGCGCAACTGGGCGATGCTTTCATTGCGCTCGACCTTTTTTTCCTGGCTCAACGCGTCATGCACAAAGTCGAGATGCACCTCGATGGCGGCGCGGGCGGCATCGGGGTCGCGGGCCTGGATGGCCTGATTGATGGCGCGGTGATGCTCCAGCAGGATGTCGCGGGTGTTGCGTTGGCGGAACATGATCGAACGATTATAGAACACACCTTCTTGTAGAAGATCAAACATGGAGCGCATCATGTGCAGCATGATCACGTTATGGCTGGCCTCGATAATGGCGAGGTGAAACTGCGCGTCCAGATCGGCCTCATCTGTCGGGTTCCGTTTGCCATGGGCGGCCTCCATCTTGGTAAATAGCGTGTTGATCACCTTGAGGTCGGTCCGGGTGGCTGACAGGGCGGCGCGCGCGGCGGCCAGCCCCTCCATGTCGCGGCGAAAGGTGAGGTAGTCGAACACAGCCTCGTCATGGGCGGCAAAGAGCCGGATCAGGGCTGGCGAAAATGCGCTGCCCAGAACTTCGGCCACATAGATGCCCGCACCCGCGCGCGTCGTCAGCAGGCCGCGTTCCTGCAATTCCGAGATCGCCTCGCGCAGTGACGGGCGCGACACGCCAAGCCGGTCGGACAGTTCGCGTTCCGACGGCAGGCGTTCGCCCGGGCGCAAAATGCCGCGTAGGACCAGCTCTTCGATCTGGCGCACGACGGAATGGGATAGCTTTTCTGAATCAATTCGTTGGAACGGCATCAATGAACTCCCTCTCAATTGGTCAGATTAGATGACCAGATTGAGAGGAGTCCAGCGAAAGACGCGCGTTCAGTTCGTTGGCCGGATAAAGATTTCGACCCGGCGGTTCAGCGCGCGGCCCTCGGGCGTCAGGTTTGTTGCGACCGGCTCATCTTCGCCACGGCCAAAGCTGCGCACGCGCGAGGGGGCGACGCCCTCTTCGAGAATCACACCGGCCACTGCACTGGCGCGCCGCGCCGACAGATCCTGATTATATTCGGCTGACCCGACATTGTCGGTATGGCCGACAACATCGACGGTGCTGTTGCGATATCGCTGCAGATTCAGCGCCAGCGCCCGGATATCGGCCTGCAGGCTGGCATTGATCGCGGCGCTGTCGGTGGCAAAGAGGATGCCATCGGGCATGGTGACAAGCAGGTGATCGCCGCGGTTGTCGATCTGGATCTGGTTGTTGGCCATCGAGGCGCGCAGATCCGCGGCTTGCTGGTCCAGCGAATACCCGATCGCCCCGCCAAGCGCGGCCCCCGCAGCGGCCCCAAGCACCGCATTGCGGCCCCGGTTCTCATCATCGGCAATGGCCCCAAGGAAGCCGCCGAACATCCCCCCCAGCACGGCACCGTCGCGGGCGCGGTTCTGGTTCGGATCGGGCGGCGTGTTATAGAGCGGTTCGCAGGCGGCCAGGCCCAATGAGGCGAGAACGCCAATCGTGATCAATCGAAGACGGGGTTTCATGATGCTGCCTTTCCCAAACATGACCCGGCTTTCGCGGGTCTTTCGGGCGGGACTATAGCAGCCCTAATCGGTTACGGCAGAGCGAAATCGCATTGCGGGCGGAAAACTGCCACAGACTCAGGCCCGCCGCTGCATTTCCGCCTCGGCGCTTTCCCAGGCGAGCATGGCGCGTTTGACGGGCAGCCCCCAGTGATAGCCCCCGAGCCCGCCCGATTTTCGCAGGGCCCGGTGACAGGGGATCAGCCAACTGATCGGGTTGCGCCCGACCGCCGTTCCGACGGCGCGGGCGGCCTTGGGGCTGCCGATAAACTGGGCAATCTCGGAATATGTCGTGACATGGCCCGAGGGGATTTGCAGCAAGGCCTCCCAGACCTTGATCTGGAAAGGTGCCCCGATCAGATAAAGATTTGCCTCTCCCGGACCGGCCCCAAAGGCGGCCTCGGCCCAAGGTTTCAAAAGCGTGGCGTTTTCGGCAAATCGGGCCAGCGGCCAGCGCGCACGCAGATCCTCCATCGCCGCTTCGGGGCCGGTTTCCGCCGCGAATCCGATGCCGCAGATGCCTTTCTCCGTGCCCATGACCAGGGCCGGGCCAAAGGGGCTGTCGAACCAGCCCCAGGAAATTCGCAGGCCTTTGCCGCCCGCCGCGAAATCGCCGGGGCTCATCGCTTCCCATTTGACGAACAGGTCATGCAACCGGCCCGAGCCCGACAGCCCGACCTCATCGGCCGTCGCAATGGTGGTGAACTTGTCCCGCAACAGCGTTTTGGCGTGGTCCAGCGCCAGAAACTGCTGATAGCGCTTGGGTGACACGCCGACCCACCGCGAAAACACCCGTTGCAGATGCGCCGGGCTCATGTCCAGCGCGCGGGCTAGTTCCTCCAGTGAGGGGCCGGGGGCCGGGCGTGCGTCAATGATATCCAGCGCGCGGCGGATGACATTGTAGTGATAGGCGGTCTCGGTTCGGGTGGCCATGGCGGATGTCTCCTTGCGCTTCAGATCTACGCCCCTGGCCCTTGTCACGCGACCCGAAACTTGCGCCTAAGTGAGATCGGGGCTCGGCCCGGCGCCCCGGCATTCTGGTGTCATCGCGTTGATCTTCGCGCGCTCTGCCTCTAGGTCAGGGGCTGATCCGCCCTCAGACCCGGCAAGGCGCTATGGCCAAGCAGCTTCCTTATTCCACGATCCACCGGATTTTTTCGCGGTTTCAGGCGGCCGAACCTGAGCCCAAGGGCGAGTTGCACCACACCAATGCCTATACGCTGGTTGTGGCCGTGGCACTGTCGGCACAGGCCACGGATGCCGGCGTGAACAAGGCCACGGCGGCGCTGTTTCAGATCGCCGACACGCCGCAGAAGATGCTGGATCTGGGCGAAGAGCGTTTGATCCAGCACATCAAGACCATCGGCCTTTACCGCAACAAGGCAAAAAATGTCATCAAGCTGAGCCGTATGTTGGTGGAAGAATACGGCGGCGAGGTGCCTTCCAGCCGCGCGGCGCTGCAAGGCCTGCCGGGGGTGGGGCGCAAGACCGCCAATGTGGTGCTGAACATGTGGTGGCATATGCCGGCGCAGGCGGTCGATACGCATATCTTTCGCGTCGGCAACCGGTCGGGCATCTGTCCGGGCAAAACCGTGGATGCGGTCGAGCGCGCCATCGAGGATAATATTCCTGCTGAATTTCAGCAGCACGCGCATCACTGGCTGATCCTGCATGGCCGTTATAAATGCAAGGCGCGCAAACCGGGCTGCGCCACCTGCCTTATCCATGATCTCTGTGCTTTTGAGGACAAAACCGAATGAACAAGAAATACGACGTGGTTGGCATCGGCAACGCGATGGTCGACGTGATCTCGCATGGGGACGATGATTTTCTGGCCAATATGGGCATTACCAAGGGCATCATGCAACTGGTCGAACGTGAGCGGGCCGAACTGCTTTATGGCGCGATGAATGACCGCACCCAGGCCCCCGGCGGATCGGTGGGAAACACGCTGGCGGGGATCGGCTCGCTTGGCCTTGCCACGGCGTTCGTGGGCCGGGTGCGCGATGACACATTGGGCCGCTTTTACGCCGAGAGAATGCAGGCCGAGGGCACCGATTTTCCGAACCCGCCGGTCAACGGGGACGAACATCTGCCGACCTCGCGCTCGATGATCTTCGTCAGCCCCGATGGCGAACGGTCGATGAATACCTATCTGGGCGTCGGCGCTGAATTGTCGGGCGAAGACGTCGACCCTTCGGTGATGGAAAACGCCCGTATCCTGTTTCTGGAGGGGTATCTCTACGACAAGGACAAGGGCAAGGAGGCCTTTGCCGCCTCGGCCGCGGCCTGCCGCCATGCCGGCGGGCAGGCAGGCATCTCATTATCCGATCCGTTCTGCGTTGATCGCCACCGCGACAGTTTTCGCGGGTTGATCGAGGATGAGATGGATTTCGTCATCGGCAACGAGGCCGAATGGCTGTCGCTTTACGAAACCCACGATCTGGCCACCGCGATGCAGGAGGCGGCGCTGGTCTGCCCGATCGTTGTCTGCACCCGCTCGGGCCACCCGGTCATTGTCCGGCAGGACGATAGGGAGGTGCATGTGCCGGTCACCGAGGTCACCCCCGTTGATGCCACCGGTGCCGGCGATCAGTTTGCCGCCGGTTTCATCTTTGGCATGGCCACGGGCCGCGACATCGAGACATGCGGCCAGATGGGTGTTGCGGCAGCAGCAGAGGTGATCGGCCATATCGGACCGCGCCCGAAGCGCCCCTTGAAGCTGATCTTCGCGGCGCAGGGCCTGATCTGAGGCAGGGGCCTATAGGGCGCTGTCGACGACCTCGAAATCATGCGTGATCTCGGCGGTCTTGGCCATCATCGCCGAGGCCGAGCAATATTTCTCGACCGACAGGTCGATGGCGCGGGCGACCTTGTCGGGGTTCACGCCCCGGCCGGTGACGATGAAATGCATGTGGATGCGGGTGAAAACGGCGGGCGTGGCATCGGCGCGGTCGGCGTCAAGTTCCACGATCACATCCGCGACCGGCTCACGCCCCTTTTCGAGGATTGAGATCACGTCATAGGCCGAACAACCGCCCGTTCCGATCAGCACCAGTTCCATCGGGCTGGGGCCGGGGGTGGTGCCATCGGCCTCCTTGGTGCCGAACACGATATTATGGCCGGTGCCGGATTTGCCGATAAAGGTCCGGTTCTCGGCCCATTTCACGCGCGCTTTCATGCGGGGTTTCCTTCTTTGCGGTTAACGCTTTTTTCTCGGATGCGGGGCGGTGGGCCTTTTGTCAATCGCCCAGCTTGGCGTGGACCTCGTCCAGGTCGATCTCACCGATGGGCATCTTGTTGCCCGGGTTCTCGAAATCATATCTGAACAGCTGAAAATCGCGTTTGTAGATTTCGTAGACCAGATGCATCGACAGATCGTCGAAATAGTCCTCGACCGGATGGGCGCGCTTGGGCCCGTGCCCCTCTGATTCGTTGAAGCGCGGGATGGTTTCCAGATCGACCGGATGCCTGTTCTCGATCGAATCGAGCACGCCCTGCATCCCCTCGTTGAATTTCTCGGTCCAGAAGATGCGGTCATAGCGACCGCCATTGACGATAAAGGTCGAGACATGGCCCGACATGGCCGACCAGTGAATGTCGGGATCCATCGGGCGCCGCCAACGGATGGTGTCACGAGCAAAGAGCAAAAACCGCCGAAAGCTGGCGATCTGGTCAAAGTCGCCCTTGCCATCATCGCCACCCACCTCGATGCCGTATTTCTGGATCAACAGCGGTACCAGGTTGCCGCGATAGCGTTTGCCGTTGCGCTGAATGCCACAGATTTTGTCAAAGAAACTGGACAGAATCCGGGTGTAGGGGTTGCGCACGCAGGTGAAGGCAAAGGACTTGTGCCCACGCACATTCGCCTCGATCAGAGGTTGCGATTTTTCCAGCGCCCATTTGTGCAGACCGGATTTGGCATCATGGACGTCGCCGTCAAAAAATTCTCCAGAATCCGTGTAATACATGATCTGCCCGATGGTCGAGCAGGCGCATTTCGGGACCACGCGATAGACAACGCTTTCGCTCTCGGTCATCCAGGTTCCGGGAAACCCCATCCTTACTCGCCTCCAATATATTTTTTGCAAGATGTGCGCATTGAACAGAATTCGTCAAACATCTAGGCTGTCTTTAGACACTATTTGGCCTTATTGGCGCAACAATAAGGAAAGTTTGAGGCTTCTGTTTCGCGCATGGCAAAAATTGCCTTCATTCTGTTGTGCCATAAGGACCCGGAGGCGATCATCCTCCAGGCGCGTCGTCTGACGGCCACCGGCGATTACATCTCGATCCATTTCGATGCCCGCGCGGGCAATGACACATTCCACCAGATCACGACCGCGCTGGCCGATAACCCGTCGGTCACCTTTGCCCGCAAGCGCGTCAAATGCGGCTGGGGCGAATGGAGCCTGGTGCGCGCCACGCTTGGTGCTGTCGAAGCGGCGGTCGATGCGTTTCCGGATGCCACGCATTTCTACATGCTGTCAGGCGATTGCAATTCGGTTAAATCAGCGGCCTACGCACATGATTTTCTGGATGCCAACGACAAGGATTACATCGAGTGTTTCGATTTCTTTGCCTCGGACTGGATCAAGACGGGGATGCGCGGCGAACGGCTGGTCTATCGCCACCTTGTCAATGAGCGCAAACATAAGCGGCTGTTCTACACGCTGATGAATCTGCAGAAGAAACTGGGCCTGGAACGTGCCATCCCCGAGGATGTCCAGATCATGATCGGCAGCCAGTGGTGGTGCCTGCGCCGAAACACGATCCAGGCCATCTTGGAGTTCTGCCGCGCGCGGCCTGATGTGCTGCGCTTCTTTCGCACCACCTGGATCCCCGATGAAACGTTCTTTCAGACGCTCGTGAATCACCTCGTCGCCCTGCGCGAGATCGAAAGCCGCACGCTGACCTTCCTGATGTTCACCGATTACGGCATGCCGGTCACGCTCTATAACGATCATTACGATATGCTGCTGAGCCAGGATTTTCTGTTCGCGCGCAAAATCTCACCGGAATCGGCCGAGTTGAAGGAACGGTTGGGGCAGCTCTGGGCCTCGGGGCGGACGGATTTTGCGATCTCGGGCGAAGGCAAGACATTGTTCAAATTTCTGGCGGGCCGAGGCCGGATCGGGCGGCGTTTTGCGCCGCGGTTCTGGGAAAGCGAAAGCACATTGGGCCAGGAGCGCGAGCTCTTGATGATCGTGTGCAAGAAATGGCATGTCGCCAAACGCCTGCTGGAAACCGCCAGGCGCGTAACCCACACGCGCGGGCTGGAATACATGTTCGACGAGGCGTCTTGCGAGATTCCGCATTTGGGCGGGCTGGAGCGCACGCTGGAAAAACGCAACCGGCACCGGCGCGCGGTGATGCGGCTCTTGTTTGATTTCTACGAGGTCGACCGGTTGATCATTTGTCTGGATCCCAACAATGTCGATCTGATGCGCGATTTCATGTCCGATCAGTCCACCGCGCGCATTCTGGAGGTGCAATGCACGTTCACCGATGCGTATCTGATCGGCCATGCGCAGCGCGTCGGGCTGGCGCATGAGGGCACGCCCGATGGCGTGGTCGAGCATTTGCTGCCGACGCTGCGTCATGAGTTCGACTATGAGGCGACCCGTATCCGCGAGGCCGGGTTCACCAGCCATTGGCGCGTGCGCCAGGATCGCAGCACCGACGAAAACGCAGCCGCAATCGCGGAGTTTTTTGGCATTGGCGGGGATGGTGCCCGCGAGATTGCCGAAACCCCCTACCTGTTTGACGATTGAGGAGCGCCTGAGATGGCCTATGCCTATGACGACCAGAACATTTTTGCCAAAATCCTGCGCGGTGAGATCCCGAACAATACCGTCTTGGAGACCGACCATGCGCTGGCCTTCAACGACATCGCGCCGCAGGCACCGCAGCATGTGCTGGTGATCCCCAAAGGGCCTTATGTGAATTTCGATCACTTCGCAGAGGCCGCCAGCGATGCCGAAATTGCCGGGTTCACCCGAGCGGTGGGTCAGGTTTGTGACATATTGGGCGTGCGTCCCGGGGCGGGCGGGTCCGGGTATCGGATGTTGTCGAATGCGGGCGACGATGGCGTGCAGGAAGTGCCGCATATGCATGTGCATATCCTGGCCGGCCGTTCGCTTGGTCGGATGGTTGCCAAAGCGAAATGACGCGCCGGGCCGCTCCTCAGCTCTGCCGCGCGGATGCGCGCCAGAGCTTCCTCGCTTGGGACAGGCCGGGGCCCTTGCCCGGCGGCGGTGAATTTGTAATATCAGCGTCAGTTCCTGTCCTCAGGCCATACGAAAAGGTGCCCTCTATGACGATCGAAGCCCCGGAAACGGAAATTGTGGATGCCTGGCGCGTGTCCTGCGATGGCGGTGAGGGTGCATTGGGTCATCCGCGTGTCTGGCTGTCGATCGACCGCGACACGGGCCAGGTTGAATGCGGCTATTGCGACAAGAAATTCGTCCATCGTTCGGTTGCCGCTGATCCTGGTGCATAAGGCCGAAGGCCCGGCCGGGATCGCCTGATGTCGGGCCTTCGCTTTTGGATTGGAAGCCATCAACTCTGCCTGCCCGAGGAATCCTGACTGGCGGGCCGCCGCGCGTCATGGCAAAACCCATGGGCGCGACAGGGAAGGGCAGCATCATGGCATTCGGCAAGGGACATCACCTGCATTTGGTGGACGGGTCGGCCTTTGTCTTTCGAGCCTATCACGCGCTGCCGCCGCTGACGCGCAAATCCGATGGCCTGCCCATCGGCGCGGTCGCGGGGTTTTGCAACATGTTGCACAAGTTCATCGAGGATAATCACGGGCCCGATGCACCGACCCATGTGGCGGTGGTGTTCGACAAGGGCAGCCACACCTTCCGCAACGATCTTTACGATCTTTACAAGGCCAACCGTGACGAGATGCCCGAGGATCTGCGCCCGCAGATGCCGTTGACCCGCGACGCCACGCGCGCCTTCAACCTCGCCTGCCTGGAGATGGAGGGGTTTGAGGCTGATGACATCATCGCGACGCTGGCCCGGCAGGCGCGTGAAGCGGGCGGGCGCTGCACCATCATCAGCTCTGACAAGGACATGATGCAGCTGGTCGGCGGCGGTGTCGAAATGCTGGACGCGATGAAGAATATCCGCATTGACCGCGAAGGGGTCGAGGCCAAGTTCGGTGTCGGGCCCGAACGGGTGATCGATGTGCAGGCGCTGGCCGGGGACAGCGTCGATAATGTCCCGGGCGCGCCGGGGATCGGCGTCAAGACGGCGGCGCTTTTGATCAATGAATATGGCGATCTGGAAACGCTTCTGGCGCGGGCGGGCGAAATCAAGCAGCCCAAGCGGCGCGAGACCCTTCTGACCCATGCCGACCAGATAATGCTGTCGAAAAAGCTGGTGACGCTGGATGAAAACACGCCGGTTGCGGCAACGCTGGAGGATCTGGAGCTTCACGATCCGGATCCCGACACGCTGATGGCTTTTCTGGCCGAGATGGAATTCCGCACGCTCACCAAGCGCATCGCGGCGCAGATGGGTGTTGAAGCCCCCGAGATCGAGATTGCGGCGGGCCCTGCCGAGGAGGGCGCAGGCGCGCCCGAGGAGGTTCCGTTCGATGCCGCCCGGTACGAGATCGTGCGCGATGCCGAGGCTCTGAAGGACTGGATCGCGCAGGCCCATGCGCGCGGCTATGTGGCGGTCGATACCGAAACCACCGGGCTGAATGAAATGCAGGCCGGGCTGGTGGGCGTGTGCCTGTCGGTCGAGCCGGGCCGCGCCTGCTACGTGCCGTTGGCGCATAAACAGGGGGGCGATGATCTTTTCGGCAGCGACCGGCTCGACGATGGTCAGATGCCGATGGATACGGCGCTGGTGCTGCTGAAACCGATGCTGGAGGATGCGAGCGTTCTGAAGATCGGCCAGAACATGAAATACGATGCCAAGATCCTGAAACGTTATGGCATTGAGATCGCCCCGATCGATGACACGATGCTGATGTCTTACGCAATGCATGCAGGCCTGCATAATCACGGCATGGATGCGCTCTCGGAACGTTATCTGGGCCACACGCCCATTCCGATCAAATCGCTCTTGGGCAGCGGCAAATCCATGATCACCTTCGATCAGGTCAAGATCGAGGAGGCGGCCCCCTATGCCGCCGAGGATGCCGATATCACGCTGCGCCTCTGGCAGGCGTTCAAGCCCAAATTGCATCAGGTGCAGGTCACCACCGTCTATGAAACGCTGGAGCGCCCGCTGGTGCCGGTTCTGGCGCGCATGGAGATGGCTGGGGTGAAGGTCGACCGCGATACGCTGAGCCGAATGTCTAACGCATTTGCGCAGAAAATGGCAGGATTGGAGGCCGATATTCACGCGCTGGCGGGGCGGCCTTTCAATGTCGGCAGCCCCAAGCAACTGGGCGAGATCCTGTTCGATGAAATGGGTCTGGAGGGCGGCAAGAAGGGCAAGACCGGGGCCTATGCCACCGGGGCCGATGTGCTGGAGGATCTGGCGGCCGAGCATGATCTGGCGGCGCGGGTTCTGGATTGGCGCCAGCTTTCCAAGCTGAAATCGACCTATACGGATGCGTTGCAGGATCATATCGACCCTGATACCGGTCGGGTGCACACATCCTATTCCATCGCCGGGGCCAGCACCGGGCGGCTGGCCTCGACCGACCCGAACCTGCAGAACATCCCCGTGCGCACCGAGGAGGGCCGGCGCATCCGCGAGGCCTTTGTGGCCGAACCCGGCAATGTTCTGGTTTCGCTGGATTATTCGCAGATCGAGCTGCGGATCCTGGCCCATATCGCGGGCATCGACGAGCTGAAACAGGCGTTCAAGGACGGCATCGACATTCACGCGCTGACCGCCAGCCAGATGTTCAATGTGCCGCTCGATGAGATGACACCGGATGTGCGCCGCCGCGCCAAGGCGATCAATTTCGGGGTGATTTACGGCATTTCGGGCTTTGGTCTGGCGCGCAACCTGCGCATCCCGCGCGGCGAGGCGCAGGAATTCATCAACACCTATTTCGAACGCTTCCCCGGCATCCGCACCTATATGGATGAGACGAAAGAGTTCGCGAAATCAAAGGGCTATGTCCAGACGCTCTTTGGCCGCAAGATCCACACGCCCGAGATCAACGCCAAGGGCCCGCGCGCCGGGTTCGCGCATCGCGCCGCGATCAACGCGCCGATCCAGGGCACGGCGGCGGATGTGATCCGGCGCGCCATGATCCGCATGGAAGCCGCGATCGAGGGGTTGCCCGCGCGGATGCTTTTGCAGGTGCATGATGAATTGCTGTTCGAGGTGGCGGAAGGCGCGGTCGAGACGCTGATTGACCGGGCGCGCGCAGTGATGGAGAGCGCTTCTGATCCTGCCGTGCACCTGTCGGTGCCGCTGACGGTGGATGCCGGGCAGGGCGCGAATTGGGCCGAGGCGCATTGAAGACCCGCCGTGCACTGCCCGTGCACAATGCGTACACACCCTGTGCATACACGCGGGCATCGGACACGGACGGGGGGGAAGCTTTTTCGAAAAAGCTTCCAAAGCCCTTTCGAAAGGGCTTCGCCCGCGCTTGCCTTGAGGGTGCGAACCGGGTCTCCTGCCGGACGAAAAAACCTGGAGGGTCGATCATGAGCAACGGACAGGAACGCGGTGGCATCAACCTGCCCTTCACCGGCATCGCCACGTTCGGCAAGAACCCCTACCTCACCAATTGGGAAAGCCTTGAGGCCGATGTCGCCATCCTTGGCGCGCCGTTCGATTTCGGCACCCAGTGGCGCCCCGGGGCCCGGTTCGGCCCGCGCGCCATCCGCGAGGCCTCGACCCTGTTCGCTTTCGGCCATGCCGGGGCCTATGACCATGAAGACGATGTGACCTATCTGGGGCCCGAGACCTCCATCGTCGATCTGGGCGATGCCGACATCATCCACACCGATACCGAAGCCAGCCACGCCAATGTCGAGGCCGCCCTTCGGCTGATCCTCGACAAGGGCGCGTTGCCGGTGGTTCTGGGCGGCGACCATTCGGTGAATATCCCCTGCATCCGCGCCTTTGCCGGGCGCGGGCCGATTCATATCGTGCAGATCGACGCGCATCTCGATTTCGTCGATGAACGCCACGGTGTGCGCCATGGCCATGGCAACCCGATGCGCCGCGCGGCCGAGCAGGACCATGTGACCGGCATCAGCCAGCTTGGCATCCGCAATGTCAGCTCGACCGCCAAGGAAGGCTATGACGCGGCCCGCGCGATGGGGACCGATATCCTGTCGGTGCGTCAGATCCGGGATCTGGGGCTGGCGGGCGTGCTGGCGCGTATTCCCGGGGACGCGGAGCTTTACTTCACCATTGATATCGACGGGTTCGACCCGTCGATCGCGCCCGGCACCGGCACGCCCAGCCATGGCGGGTTCCTCTATTACGAGGTGCTGGAATTGCTGGCGGCACTGGCCGCGCGGCAACGCGTGGTGGGGATTGATCTGGTCGAGGTCGCGCCCGATTACGACCGGACCGGCAGCACCGCGATCCTGGCCGCGCAGTTGCTGCTGAATGTGATCGGGCGCATTCTGCATGCGCGGCAAACGTCGGGTCAGGCTTGACCTGATGCATTGGCCCGCGTCTCATCGCAGGAAACGCGGGGAGGCGATGAAATGACCGATCAGATCACGGTTTTGAATGCGGGCGGCCCGGTGGCCGAGATCCGGCTGAACCGGCCCGCCAAGAAAAACGCGGTAACGCTGGAGCTGTTGGCGGAGCTGGTCGAGGCCTGCGAGGCGCTGGGGCGCGAGCCGGGATTGCGCGCGGTCGTGCTGTCGGGGGAGGGCGGCGATTTCAGCGCCGGTATCGATCTGTCCGTCCTGATGGGGTTTGCCGGTGACCTGGACGCGGTCAAGGCCGAGATGCTGACGCCGCCCGATGGCATCGCCAACCGGTTTCAGGCCCCGGCCAAGGCGCTGATGGACCTGCCCGTGCCGGTGATTGCAGCCATAGAGGGCGTCTGTTTCGGGGCCGGAATGCAGATCGCGCTGGCCGCCGATTTCCGCATTGCCGCGCCCGACGCCCGGCTGTCGATCATGGAAGGCAAATGGGGTCTCATCCCCGATATGGGCATCAGCCTGAGCCTGCCGCGGCTGATGCCCGCCGATCGCGCCAAGGCGGTTATCATGACGGCGCGGATCATGTCGGGGACCGAGGCGTTGGGTGAGGGGCTGGCGACGCGGGTGGCCGACGATCCCCATACCGCCGCCATGGGGTTTGCCGAGGAACTGGCCGCGCGGTCGCCTGACGCGATCCGGGCCTCAAAGGCGCTGGTCGACGGGCTGTGGGAGGGGCGGCTGGTCGATGGGTTGCGGCTGGAGGCGGAATTGCAGGCGGCGTTGATCGGCGCGCCCAATCAGGTCGAAACCGTAATGGCACAGATGCAGAAACGCGATCCGGTCTACAAATAGGTGGGCCTGAAACCGGTGCGACCCGGGCCCGTGCGCGGCGAAATGATCGGCCCGCGTGGCCGGATCTGCGGGCTCAGGCCTCCAGTTCGGCAACCGGGATGATCGGGAAAAACCGGCCCGCGCTCCAGACGCCGAACCAGTCGGTGCCGTCCACGGCGTGGGCTTCGCCCAGGTCGATCATCCGGTAGAATGTCTTGCGGTCGATCAGCGCCTTTAGCCCCGCGCGCACCATCACGTAGGGCGACGGTTCATCGCTGTCATCGCGGATCACGCGAATCGGATTGTCGGGGCCGGCGATGACCACATCGCCCACCTGCGTTGTAAAGGTGATGACCTGATCGGGACCCCGGCCCGCCGCCTCCATATCGACCGCGACAAAAGGCGCATCAACGACGCGGATACCGACCTTTTCCACCGGGGTGACGAGGAAATATTTTCCGTCCTCGAGCTTCAGGATCGAGCTGAACAACCGGACCATCGCGGGCCGCCCAATGGGCGTTCCCATGTAAAACCAGGTGCCGTCGCGTTTGATCTCCATGTCCAGATCGCCGCAAAATTCCGGGTCCCACAGATGCACCGGCGGAAGTTTGCCACCCTGTTGCGCGGCCTGGGCGGCGTTCATCAGGCCCTCGGCGCTCGGTTTCACAATGTTTTGTCCATTTTCACGCATTGCCATTTGTGGTTCAGGCCATAGTTGTCTTTAACTGTCCCAACATATTCCTTCCAGCGGAGCAATGCCATGTCTGACCCCGAAATGCTTGTCGGTGAGATCGAAGCCCTGGGGGCCAAGCTGGCGGAGGCGCGGACGTCCATCGCCACCCGGATCATTGGCCAGCAGGAGGTTGTCGATCTATCGCTGGCGGCGATGCTGTCGGGGGGGCATGCGCTGTTGATGGGGTTGCCCGGTCTGGGCAAGACATTGCTGGTCGATACGCTGTCGACGGTGATGGGGCTTTCCGAGGCGCGCATTCAGTTCACCCCCGATCTGATGCCGGCCGATATTCTGGGCTCCGAGGTTCTGGAGACCTCAGAGAGCGGTGCGCGGTCCTTCCGGTTCATCCAGGGGCCGGTGTTTTGTCAGCTTCTGATGGCTGATGAGATCAACCGGGCCAGCCCGCGAACGCAATCGGCCCTGTTGCAGGCGATGCAGGAACATGAGGTGACGGTCGCGGGCGTTCATCACCCGCTGCCCGCGCCCTTTCATGTGCTGGCCACCCAGAACCCGATCGAACAGGAGGGCACCTATCCGCTGCCCGAAGCGCAACTTGACCGCTTTCTGGTCAAGATCGATGTGGATTACCCGGATCGGGAGACCGAGAAGGGCATCCTGCTGGCCACGACCGGCACGGATGAGGCCGTCGCGCATCAGGTGTTCACGCCCGAGGAACTGATCGCCGCGCAGCATGTGGTGCGCCGGATGCCGGTGGGCGATGCGGTGGTGGAACTGATCCTCGATCTGGTGCGCGCCTGCCGTCCGGAGGCCGCGGAGGCCCCGCAGATCGTGCATGATCATGTCGCCTGGGGGCCGGGACCGCGCGCCGCGCAGGCCCTGATGCTGACGGTGCGGGCGCGGGCGCTGCTGGATGGGCGGCTTGCCCCCACGGCCGATGACGTGATGAAGATGGCGCGCCCGGTTCTGTCGCATCGCATGGCGTTGAGCTTTGCGGCGCGGGCCGAGGGTGTGGACCTGGAGGCGGTGATCGACCATGTGACCGCGCGCGCCGCCGGGGTCGAGGCCGCCGCTTGACCAAAGCCGCCCTGCATACCGGCGAAACGCTCAGGTCGCGTTCCGAGATGGTGGCGGGCAGCCTGCCCGCCCTGCTGGCCGATGCGCAGCATCTGGCGGCGACAATCCTGCTGGGAGAGCATGGGCGCAAACGCGCCGGCACCGGTGATGAATTCTGGCAATACCGGCAGGCCGAGGCGGGCGACGCCCTGCGCGCCATCGACTGGCGGCGTTCGGCGCGGGCGGATGTGCATTTCGTACGGCAAACCGAATGGCAGGCGGCGCAATCGGTGATGATCAGCGTCGATGACGCCAAATCCATGACCTATGCCGGGGCCAATACACGCCCCTCGAAACTGCGCCGGGCGCAGACCTTGGCGATGGCGCTGGCGATCCTGGCGGTGCGCGGCGGCGAACGGGTCGGGTTGACGCATCTGCCGGAACCGCCGCGCGGCGGCGAGGCGCAGGTGATGCGGATAGCTGCTGCGTTGATGGAAAGCGATACCCCCGGCGATTACGGCGCGCCGCGCCCGCAGGTCATGCCGCCCGGGTCGCGGGCGGTGTTTTTCTCGGATTTCCTGGGCGATATGGCCCCGGTCGAGGCGGCGCTGGGCCAGGCCGCCGATCGTGGCGTCAAGGGCGCGTTGCTGCAGGTTCTCGACCCCGATGAGGAACGGTTCCCCTTTGACGGGCGGACCCTCTTTGAAAGCATGGGCGGCGCGCTTCGGTTCGAGACATTGAAGGCGGGCGGCCTGCGCGCGGCCTATCTGAAGCGGCTGTCGGTGCGTAAGGCGCAGTTGAAAGACATCGCGCGGCGCACCGGCTGGAGCTATCATTGCCACCATACCAATGACGGGGCCGAGCCGTCGCTGTTATGGCTCTATCGGGCGTTGGAAAAGGTGCGGGTGTGATGGGTTTTGGTGCCGGGGACGTTCCTTGCAGGGAATTTGCAGATCTCTTGCAAGAGATTTCGCGCGCCCGGCGTAAGGGGGCGGCATGATTGCAGGGCTGTCCTTTGCCGCGCCGCTGCTGCTGGTGGCGCTTGTAGCCCTGCCGATCCTGTGGTGGCTGTTGCGCGCGGTGCCGCCGGCACCTATCCGGAGGCTCTTTCCCGGCGTGGTGCTGCTGATCGGCCTCAAGGATGATGACAGCCAGACCGACAAGACTCCCTGGTGGCTGTTGTTGTTGCGCGTTCTGGCCGTGGCCGCCGCGATCATCGGCTTTGCCGGCCCGGTGCTGAACCCGCCCGAGGATCGCGTGGCCGAGGGGCCGCTCTTGATCCTGATGGACGCGTCCTGGGCCTCGGCCCGCGACTGGCCCGCCCGGCTGGATCGGGCCCGCGCGCTGATCGAAGAGGCCGGGCGCGATGCCCGCCCGGTGGCGCTGGTGCAGCTGACCGACCTGCCGCCGGTGGGCGATGCGCCGTTTCAGGCCGCCAATAGCTGGCTGGCGCGGCTGGATAATCTGGAGCCTGCGCCCTTTGCGCCCGATATGGCGGCCGCGCTGGCCTGGGCCCAGGGCATTGGCGGCGGCTATCAGACCTTCTGGTTTTCCGATGGGCTGGACTATGCGGGCAGGGGCGACCTGACCGGTGTTTTGTCCGGCGCGGGGGATGTGGTTGCGTTTCAGGGCCGGCGCGATGTGCTGGCATTGGGCTCGGCGCGGTTCGAGGATGGCTTGATCCGGTTGCCCGCGGTGCGGGCGCAAAGCGGCGCGGCGCGGGATGTGACGGTCGAGGCCTACGGGCTGGACCCGGCCGGGATCGAACGGCAACTGGCCCGCGAAGCGCTGAGCTTCGAGGCCGGGGATAGCACCGCTGAGCTGGAGCTTGCCATGCCGCCCGAATTGCGTAACCGGATCAGTCGGTTCCAGATCGCGGGCGAACGCAGCGCGGGCGCGGTGTCCCTGACCGATGATGGGTTGCAGCGACGCGCGGTGGGGCTGTTGGCCGGGGCCGCCGATCAGGAGGGGCAGGAGCTGCTATCGCCGCTGCATTACCTGCGGCAGGCGCTGGCTCCGACGGCGGATCTGCTGGAGGTGGGGCTCTCGGATCTGCTGTTGGCCAGCCCCGATGTGATCATCCTGGCCGATGTCGCGACGCTGGCACCCGAGCAAGCCGAGGGCCTGCGGGACTGGGTCGATCGCGGTGGCATGCTGGTGCGGTTTGCCGGCCCGCGCCTGGCCGGATCCGATATTGCCCGCGAAAGCCTCGACCCGCTCTTGCCGGTGCGGTTGCGCGAAGGCGGGCGCACGGTGGGCGGCGCGATGAGTTGGGGCGAGCCGAAGGCTCTTCGGCCCTTTGATGAAGCCTCGCCCTTTTACGGTCTGCCCATCCCCGGCGATGTTCTGGTCAGTTCGCAGGTTCTGGCGCAGCCCGATCCAGAGCTTGCCAGCCGCACCATCGCGGCGCTGGCCGATGGCACACCGCTGGTGACGCGCGCGCGGCTGGGGCAGGGGCAGGTGGTGCTGTTTCATGTCACGGCAAATGCGGAATGGTCGAGCCTGCCGATTTCGGGGCTGTTCGTGCAGATGCTGGAGCGGCTGGCCATTTCCACCCGGCCGGTGGACCTGGCGGCCGAGGATCTGGCGGGCGTGACCTGGGTTCCCGAACTGGTGCTGGACGGGTTCGGCACCCGGCGCGACGCCGGTGTTATGCCGGGGGTCGATGGTGTCAATCTGGCCTCGGCGCCGCTGTCGCGCGACCTGTTGCCGGGGCTTTATGCCGGGTCCGACCGGCGCGTGGCACGCAATGTGATCGGCGCGGGTGACACAATTGCCGCCGCGACGTGGCCCGCCGGTATCGCGATCGAAGGTATGGATGCACGCCCGGTGGCCGATCTGGCTTGGATATTCCTTGCCGTTGCGTTCATCGCGTTGCTGCTTGATTCGCTGGTCGCGCTGTGGCTGTCGGGGCGGCTGCCGGGAATGGCGCGTGCGGCCGTGGTTTTGTTGGCGATCAGCCTTGCTCCCGAGGCGCGGGCGCAGGCCAGTGACGATGAGGCTCTGGCATTGCTGGCAAGCTCGGAGATCACCTTTGGCTATGTGCTGACAGGCGATGAGAGGCTGGATGAAACATCGCGCGCCGGACTCTACGGGCTGGGTCTGTCGCTGGCGCGGCGCAGCTCGGTCGAGCCCGGCCCGCCCATCGGCATCGATCTGGAACGTGATGAGCTGGTGTTCTTTCCGATGATCTATTGGCCGATCAGTGCCGATCAGCCGGTTCCCTCGGATGCCGCCTATGCCCGGCTCAACGCCTATCTGCGCGGTGGCGGCATGATCGTTTTTGACACCCGCGACGCCGATATCGGCCGGTTCGGCGCGGCAACGCCCAATGGGCGCGCCTTGCGTGAGATTGCCCGCCCGCTGGATATTCCGCCGCTCGAACCGGTGCCCGAGGATCATGTCCTGACCCGGACATTTTACCTGCTGCAGGATTTCCCGGGCCGTTTTCTGGGCCGCGATGTCTGGGTCGAGGCGGCCCCGCCCGATGTCGAACAGATCGAGGGGATGCCGTTTCGTAACCTCAATGACGGGGTGTCGCCGGTGGTGATTGGCGGCAATGACTGGGCCGCGGCCTGGGCGACGGATGAGACGGGGCGCCCGCTATACCCGATCGGGCGCGGCTTTTCCGGCGAACGTCAGCGCGAGATCGCGCTGCGCTTTGGTGTTAATCTGGCGATGTATGTGTTGAGCGGGAATTACAAATCCGATCAGGTCCATGTGCCCGCCCTGCTGGACCGTCTGGGGCAATAGACATGGCGCAGGATATCCTTTTTGACCCGCAACTGCCTTGGGCGGTGATCTGGGCCCTGGCCGGTCTGGCGGTGCTGTTTCTTGGCTTGCAGATCTGGAAAGGTCTGTCGGGCTGGCCGCTGCGCGCGCTGGCGGCGCTGGCGCTGCTTTTGGCGTTGGCCAATCCATCGCTGCAAAGCGAAGAGCGTGAACCGCTGAGCGATATCGTGCTCCTGGTCATCGACGAAAGCGCGTCGCAGCAGATCTCGGACCGGGCGGCGCAGACCGAGGCCGCGATCGCAGCGGTGCGCCGCCAGGTGGCGGGGCTGGGCATGGAATTGCGCGAAACCCGTGTGGGCGACGGGCCGGACAATACCGGCACGCTGGCGATGGCGGCACTGTCCGAGATGATGGCCGAGGAGCCGCGCGCGCGCATCGCCGGGACCATTCTTATCACCGATGGCCAGATCCACGATGCGGAACTGGTCCCCGACCTGCCGGCACCGCTGCATGCGCTGATTACCGGCCGCGACACCGATTGGGACCGGCGGCTCCTGGTGCAAAACGCGCCCGCCTTTGCCATTCTGGACGAGGAGTTCACCCTGACCCTGCGCATCGAGGATGAGGGCGCGGTGCCCGAGGGCCTGGGCGATCGGGCCGAATTGCGCATCTCGATCGACGGCGATACGCCGCGCAGCTTCATGGTGCCGGTGGGCGAGGATCTGGAACTGCCGATGACCCTGCCGCATGCCGGGATGAACGTGCTGCAGTTCGAGCTGCCCGAGGCCGAGGGCGAGCTGACCGACCGAAACAATGCCGCCGTGGTGCAGATCAACGGCGTGCGCGACCGGCTCAGGGTGCTTTTGGTGTCGGGCCAGCCGCATCCCGGTCAGCGGACCTGGCGCAACCTGCTGAAATCGGACCCTTCGGTCGATCTGGTGCATTTCACCATCCTGCGCCCGCCCGACCGGCAGGATGGCGTGCCGGTGACCGAGCTGTCGCTGATTGCCTTTCCCACCCGCGAACTGTTCCTTGAGACCATCGACGAGTTCGACCTCGTCATATTCGACCGCTACCGGCGCCGCGGTATCCTGCCGATGGTCTATCTGGATAACGTGCGCCGATATGTCGAAAACGGCGGTGCGCTGTTGATGGCGGCAGGGCCGGAATTTGCCAGCGCCGATTCGCTCTACCGGACGCCGCTGGCCGAGATTCTGCCCGGGCGGCCCACGGCGCAGGTGATCGAGGCACCGTTTCTGCCGGAGGTCTCCGATCTCGGGCAGCGGCATCCCGTGACGGCGGGCCTGGCGGAAACATTCACGCCGCCACCCGGCAGCGATGCGCCCTGGGGCCGCTGGCTGCGCCAGATCGATCTGACCGCCGAAAGCGGGCAAACGGTGATGACCGGGGCCGATGGCCGCCCGCTATTGATGCTCGACCGGGTCGGCGAAGGGCGCGTGGCGCTTTTGGCCTCGGACCAGCCCTGGCTGTGGGATCGCGGCTATGAGGGCGGCGGGCCGCAACTGGAACTGTTACGCCGGCTGGCGCATTGGATGATGGGTGAGCCGGAGCTCGAGGAAGAGGCCCTGCGCGCCGAGGCTGATGGCCAGAGCATCCGCATCACCCGCCAGACGCTGGCCGAGACCGCAGGCGACGTGACCGTGACCCTGCCCGATGGCAGCGAGGTGGTGGTGGCGCTGCAGGAAACCGCGCCGGGGCGGTTCACAGGTGAAATCACCGGCCCCGAGGTGGGGCTCTATCGGCTCAGCGATGGGGATCGCGAGGCCGTTGTGGCGCTTGGCCCCGCCGCGCCGCGCGAGTTTGAGCAAACGCTGGCCAGCACCGAGGTCGTGGCCGAGGCGGCAGGCCTGTTGCGCGGCGGCGTTTTGCGGCTTGAGGATGGCCTGCCCGATATCCGCCGCGTCGCCGAGGGCCGCAATGCGGCCGGGCGCGGCTGGATCGGCGTGACCCCGCGCGCGGCCTATCTGACCACTGATATCACGGTGCGGGCGCTGATCCCGGCCTGGCTGTTCCTGTTGATCGCCGCCGGTCTGATGCTGGGCGCGTGGCTGCGCGAAGGGCGGCAATAGACCCCGGTTCGGCGCGTCAGTCCAGGGTCAAAGCCTGCCGCGTTTCGGTCCATCCCGTCACATTGGTTGCGGCGCGGATATAGACCGTCTCGACCCCGTCTGGGATGGAAACCTCTCGGAGGCTGCGGGTAAAGGGCTGCTCCTCGACATGCGGATGCACCAGAACGCGGGTGCCAAGGATCGTGCCATCGGCCAGCTCCACGCGCCAGCCATCGGCGTAATCCTCCCAGCCGGTGTCGCCATGCGCGATGGTCACGTCGAACTGCCAGCCCGCGCCGGTGGCCCGGGCCGTGGCCGCGACGATCTCGGCCGGGTCCGCAGGGGCAGGCCCGGCTGTAAGAAACACGGCAAGGGGCAGGATTATCAGGATCCGCATGGATCCTATCATTCAACCGCGCACCGGATTTGTCACCTGACGGTTGCGTGAGGGCGGCTACCCGTTTCAGCCCCCGGTGAGAGGCCCACCGGGGCAGGTCCAATTTTCGCCCCACTCATCGCGTAGACCCTTGTGCCAACGCCCCCTGGACCAAGGACCAGACCCCGATGCGCGCCCTGTTGATATTGTTGTTGCTGGCCGGCCCCGCCGCCGCCCAATCCCTGCCGGTCATCGCCCCGGAAGGTCCGCCGCTGGAGGCTGTGTCGGGCTTTGGTCCCGACCGGCAATGGCAGGCGGTGGGCCGGGTTGAAACGGGCTCTGGATTCTGCACAGGAACCCTGATCGCCGCCGATCTGGTTCTGACGGCGGCGCATTGCCTGTTCGACCCCGATACCGGGGCGCGGCTCCAGTTGGCGGGGTTCGGGTTCAATGCCGGGCTCAGAAACGGGCGGCCGGTGGCCTATCGCGGTGTGCGGCGCGCGGTGATCCACCCGAACTATGCGCCCGACCTGCCCGATGAGCTGGATCAGGTCAGAACCGATATTGCCATTCTTGAACTTGACCGCGCCATTCCGGCGGAGACCGTGCGCCCCATCCAGGCCCGTGGCCGGGCCCGCGCAGGCGATTCGGTTCAGATCGTTTCTTATGGCCGGGATCGGGAGGATTACGCCTCGCTTGAGGATGGCTGCGAGATGCGCGCCGGTCAGAACGGGTTGCAAATTCTGGCCTGCCATATTGATCCGGGATCCTCGGGCGCGCCGGTTTTCATGCGCCAGAACGGACAGCTGGGCATCGTTTCCGTCATCTCGGCCTTTGCCGAATGGCAGGATGCGCCGGTGGCTCTGGCGGCTGATTTGGGTGGCGGGCTGGCCCCTATCCTGGATCTGCTGGATCGTACCGATGACGTGTTCAGCCGCGAGGCGTCGCGCGTGCGCACCCTGGCGGCAGGCAATGATGGCACCGGCGATATCGGCGCGCGGTTCATCCGCGTCAGCCCTTGACGAGGCGCGGCTGACTTCCCACATCTTTTGATGTTCCGGTGCCCGAGTATGGGGTCGGGGCATGAACCCTTGGGGCGGGGCCCGTAGGACCGCCCGTAATATCGTTATCGCTCATACGCTGAGAAAGAGGATGACCAAAATGCGAACCCACGACTTTTCACCGCTTTACCGTGCCAGTGTTGGCTTTGACCGGATGGCAGACATGCTGGACCGGGTCATGACCCAGGATAGCGGAGCCACGACCTATCCGCCCTATAACATCGAAAAGACCGCCGAGGATGCCTATCGCATCTCGATCGCGGTTGCCGGATTTGCCGGCGACGAGCTGAGCATCGAGCAGCGCGAAAACGGCCTTTTCGTCAGCGCGCGCAAGGCCAGCGATGCGTCCGAGCGGACCTATCTGCACCGTGGCATCGCCACGCGCGCCTTCGAGAAGCGGTTCCATCTGGCCGATCATGTGCGCGTGACCGGGGCCAGCCATGAGGCCGGCATGCTGCATATCGACCTGGTGCGCGAAGTGCCCGAGGCGCTGAAACCGCGCCGGATCGAGATTGCCTCGGACACCGCAAAAGCCGCCGCGATCGAGGCCGACGCAGTCTAGGCCGATACCGGGAATGAGATCGCAGACGCAGTCCCTCACCGGGCTGCGTTTTTTTGTGTTCTCGGTGCTGTTAGGCCGTCGGAAACCATTTTCCGGGCAGATTGGCCATAGCAGCCGGAAACCCCAGGGCAATCATGATGGACGAGAAACCGCCACCCGAACGCGAAATCCTGTGGCCCGACCTGCCCGATAGCGGGGCTGCGGCAATGCGCGGGGCCGATCAGTTCGTGGTGCGCGAAGGCCCCGGCCATGAGGTGATCGACGGATTTTCGACCGAGGCGGGCGATCAGGTGATCTTTGACCGCTACGAGATGCAAAACGACGCCGACATCTGGTCGCGTATGCATGGCTCGGGGCGCGACACGCTGATCCGGTTTGACGATGGCGGTTCGCTGCGGCTGAAGCGTCTCAATCGCGGTGAGCTGAGGGCCGCGCATTTTGTTTGTCTCGGCGGCCCAGTGCAGTTGAGCGCTGCAACCCTGGTCAGCACGGGCGCGGGGGTGAGGCCGGTCCGCGATGTGGTTGAGGGCGATCTGCTGGCAACAGTCGATCACGGGCCGCAGCCGGTACGCCAGGTCATCCGCCAGCGGCGCGCGTTTCGGGGGCCCGACGATCCAAGCCGACCGGTTGTCATCTCATTTGGTGCGCTGGGGCGCGGGCGGCCGCGCAGGGCGCTGACCGTCGCCCCTGATCAACGGCTGATGATCGAACATCCACGCACCGGCGCAGAACTGTTGATCGCGGCCAGCAAGCTGGTCGGGCGCGCGGGCGTGCAACGGGTGCGTGGCTGCGCGCGCGCCGATTTCGTCAACCTTCGGTTCGACGCGCATGAGATGATCCTGGCGGAAGGGATGGCCACCGAGTCCCTGCTGATTCACGGGCGCAGTCGGCTGATCTCAAAGCGCCACACTGTTCCGCAAATGCAACCCGCGCGCCCGATTTACCTGAAAGATCCAGCATTTCACCCTGACCGGCTGGATCCGCGGTTTCGCAGCCTGCCGGCACCGGATGTGGCCTGACATCAGCGGCTGAGCTGCCTCATCCGAGGCGGATGATCGGTCGGTGCCAAAGCCGTCAGATCTGTTGTCGCTTTTATGAGACGATGGCCGCCGGTCTCGATCCGTGATGCGGTTTGGTCGGGCCGGGGGGCCAAGCGGAGGTTGCAGGCCAAGAAATTCCTAGAACCACTGCCCGGGTTCCATCAGCCCCAATTCCATCAACTGCTTTGAGGACCAGTAAAACCGAGTGGACTTGTGCCAGCGAAAGGTATCGACGTCGTGGCGCGATCCCGGGTTTGAACGCAGCGCCTTGGCGACGCGGAACGAACAGACCGTGGCCGACATGGAATGATGCCAGGGACAGGAATAGGTGTTCATTTCGGGGTCGGACAGGGAATGATCCGCATTCAGCCTAAGCCCCGGTGCTGCCTGAAACAGGCTGGAGCGGCCGATCCGGCGTTTGGCCACCGGCACATGTTCCTCGAACCGCCATCTCAGGCCACCGAAGAAATTCAGCTGCCGGTCCTGCACTTCGCCGGCCTCGTTGCGGCGGGTTTCGGCGTAATAGCCGGAACTGTCGAGATGCGCGGTTTCCAGCGATACGGCATCGGGATGGCGGGTCAGATCCTCGGCATAGAGGTCGATCACATAGGTCGGCACGACCTCACGCCGTTCCTCGGTCACGAAGGCGATCGCCTCGCCGATCCGGCGCTGTTCGCAAAACGGGAAAAACAGGTATTCGGCGTTGAAACAGTAGTGAATCCATTCGCCCGGCACCAGTTTGATCAGGGTGTTCACGATCGCGGGCGCGGTGCCGGGTTGGCGCGTGGGATGGCGGATCACATCGACGATGGCGGGATCGTCGATATCCTCGGGCAGGTCGACATCATCGGGGGCCAGCAGAAACAGTCGCCGAAACCCCAGATGGGTCAGGTGATCCAGGGTCGATGCCAGCTCGGTCCGGTCCTCGGCGATCACGATGGCAAAAGGCCCCTTGCCAAGCGGGTGGCGTGCCGAATGCGTGGCAAAGCTGGATATCGACGGGTGGATCATCTGGGTTGGCCCCAATATTTCTGCTCGGCCATACTGTGCCTTGCGGCTGTCGATTTTGCAAACAGCGCGCGCATCATTGAAGCGCTGGCGGGCTTGCGGTAGACGGCGCTGTGAACCGCCCCGAAAGGCCCGCCCGATGTCCGCACCGAAAAAGCTATTCGTCAAAACCTATGGCTGCCAGATGAATGTCTATGACAGCGAACGCATGGCCGAGGCGCTGGGTTCGGAAGGCTATGAGCAGGTCGGTTCGGCCGATGAGGCCGACATGATCCTGCTCAACACCTGCCATATCCGCGAAAAGGCCGCCGAAAAGGTCTATTCCGAGCTGGGCCGGTTCCGGCCCCTGCGCGAGGCCAACCCGGATCTGAAAATCGGTGTCGCGGGTTGCGTCGCACAGGCCGAGGGCGAAGAGATCATGCGCCGTCAGCCGATGGTCGATCTGGTCGTGGGCCCGCAGACCTATCACCGGCTGCCCGCCATGGCGCGCGCGGTTGAGGCCGGAGAAAAGGCGCTGGACACGGATTTTCCCGAAGAGGACAAGTTCCTGCATCTGCCCAAGGCGCGCAAAGCCGGGCGTGGCCCGACCGCGTTTTTGACGGTGCAGGAGGGTTGCGACAAATTCTGCGCCTTTTGTGTCGTCCCCTATACGCGCGGGGCAGAGGTCAGCCGCCCGGCCGAGCGCCTGCTGCGCGAGGCGCGCGAACTGGTGGAAAACGGCGTGCGCGAGGTGACGCTTCTGGGGCAGAATGTGAACGCCTATCACGGGGCCGGCCCGGATGGGGAATGGGGGCTGGCGCGGCTGATCCGCGAGATGGCGGCCATCGACGGGCTGGACCGGATCCGGTTTACCACCTCGCACCCCAATGACATGGAGGATGATCTGATTGCCGCGCATGGCGATTGCGACAAGCTAATGCCCTATCTGCATCTGCCGGTGCAATCGGGGTCCGACCGGATCCTGAAGGCGATGAACCGCAAGCACACCGCCGCCGAATATGTCGCCCTGATCGACCGCATCCGCGCGGCCCGGCCCGATCTGCTGCTGTCGGGCGATTTCATCGTCGGGTTCCCCGGCGAGACCGAAGAGGATTTCCAGGCGACGCTTGATCTGGTGGAACGCGTTGGATACGGGCAGGCCTATTCGTTCAAATATTCCGCCCGCCCCGGCACGCCCGCAGCCGAGAAACCGCCGGTCGCGTCAGACGTGGCCGACGCGCGGCTGCAGCGGTTGCAGGCACTGCTCGGGCAACAGCAAAAGGCGGCGCAGGACGCGATGGTCGGGCGCGAGCTGCGGGTTCTGTTTGAAAAACGCGGTCGGCTGGAGGGTCAACTGGTCGGCAAATCCGATTATCTGCACGCCGTGCATGTTCTGGCACCCGATGCGCTGATCGGTCAGATCGCCCCGGTGCGGATCGTCGAAAGCGGTGCCAATTCCCTCAAGGGCGAATTGCTGGACTAACGGGGCAGGGGCCGCGCCAACGGCCCCCCGCCCGGCCTGTTACCGGCGCCAGTTCGTCGGCGGCTCGTTTGCGATGATGCCCAGCATGGTGGCGCGCAGGTTTTCCGGGCTGCCCACACCGGTGGAATCGCGGCAGACCCGTTCGGCCATGGAATGCGCTTCGGGGTAGGTGTAGCCGGCATTGACCAGGCTATCGACAAAGACCGGCTCGGGCCGATCCCAGATCACATCGTCCCACGGGCCGCGGAAGCAGCTGACGGTGACGGTGACCATGATAACCTCGGGGCTGGGCGGGCTGTATCTTTGGGCGTGGCCATAGCTGCGTTGCGGGGCATGCCCTTGCTGATTTCCGTAGCCATAGCCGCTGTGGACGCCATGCGCCAGCGCTGGTGCCGCCGCAAGCAGGCTGGCCAGCAGGGTGGATGCAATTAAAGCGCGTTTCATTTCTTCCCATCCTTTTTTGTCAAATTTGATGACTATATGCGTGTCGATGGGCGGGCCGGTTCAAGCCATGCCTCCCCCCGTTGCCTGTTAAGATTTATTTTAACTTTCTATGGCGCTCTGTGAAGGCTGAGCTGCATCTGCCCGAGGTTCTGGAAACGAACACCGGTCGCCCCACCCATTGTTTACGTTCGCGCGACAAACTTGGCTGATTTCCGGCAAGTTTCCTCAAATTCTCCTAAAAATTGCCACAATCCTGCAGCCGACGCCAATGGCGGATACGAATCGGCCCCCGGCCCTGGCGCGGGTCCGGTTGCTTGCGGTCGAGCGGCGCGAAAATGCAGAATTTCTTGTGATTTCAGCGCCCTTTCACTGGTGTTCGGCGGCTTGGGATACTCAATTTGTGGTATTAGAGGCTTCCCATAGCGCATAATCTTGCTAGAGTTCGTAGCAGGATCGGGGGGGTTCCCCATGGCTCGGTCGGGCCAGATCAGAACATGAACGCGCCAGATATTTGGCCGACGGACATAGGGGGTGCCGCAATAATGCTTATGAGATTTCCGAATTTGAAGGTTGCCGTGGTAGCGATCCTGACCTTTGGTCTGATGATATCGACCTTGCCCCATCCGGTCGCGGCACAGAGCGTGAGCGGTATCACGGGCACAGTGGAGCCAAGCATCTGGATTGACCCCGACGGCTGTTTGCACTGGGCGGCCGATGGCGGCGTCGAAGGTTATATGGAAGGCCGCGTGAACCCGGAAAACGGCATGCCGGTCTGTCTGGAAGTGAACACATGCGCGGTGACCAACACGGACACGCTTTTCCGCACCGACAGCTCGCGCCTGATGCCGGGTGCCCGCGAAGGGTTGGAGCAATTCTTCCGGAGCGCGGGGGCCTATGCCTATGCGATCTACGGTCATACCGACAGTCGGGCATCGGATGAATATAATATGAGGCTATCGCAACGCCGCGCCGCCTCAGTGGCCGAGGTTGCGCGGTCGGTGGGGGCGCGTGTCGCGCGCGAAATCGGATATGGCGAGCGACGACCGGTCGCGCCGAATACGAGCGCTGCGAATATGCAGCAGAACCGCCGCGTCGAAATCGTTTGCTATAGGTGACCGCCATGATCAGTTATCCCACCATCCTGAAATTTTCGGCGACGTTTGGAACCCTGATGTTTCTGTCTGCCTGTGCTGAGAACTTTGAGGGCGTCACCTCGACCAGCGACCCCGCGCCGCTGCGTGCCGTCGGCGATGACAGGGGGCGCGATGCGGGACCGCTCAGCACCATGCAGGCCGGCATTTATATCGACCCTGACGGATGCCAGATCTGGATGATCGACGATGGCCTGGAAGGCTACTGGTCACGCCGGCGCGATCCGGTCAGCGGTCTGCCCGTCTGCACCGATGTGGCCCCGCCGAACTCGATCATCGGTGACACGCAGAGCGGGGCGGGTATTGCCGATCGCGTGCCGCGCGGCACGTAACCCAAGCCGGTTGATCCATGGCAAAGGGCGGTCCGGTTGCGGGCCGCCCTTTGCCGTGTCGTGATCTCTGTCGTCCGGTGTCTTTTCCAGGCGATCGGCCCACTCGCATGTTGCCATGCCGCGGCGGGCTTGCCACAGTGGGCGCAGGACCTTGACTGATGGGAGACGCCCTTGGCGACCACCACCTTGTCTCAGCCTGCCGCCGAGACCCCGCCTGAACTGACCCTTGAATTTCCCGACAACCGGCTGTTGATCGCGCTCTGCGGCGAGTTTGACCGCAACCTGGCCCAGATCGAGCATCTGATGGATGTTCAGATCATCCGCCGGGGCAATTCGGTCGATATTCTGGGCGGCGCGCGCGCAGAGGCAGGTAAGGTTTTGGAAGCGCTCTATGAGCGCGCCGAGGCGGGGCGCGGGCTCAGCCCTGGCGATATTGACGCGATCGTGCGCCTGGGCAATTCGGCCGAGGGCACCGGCGCGCGCGATGGCGATCAGATCGAGATGTTTCAGGACAGCGATCTCGAGATCAAGACGCGCAAGAAAACGGTCGAACCGCGCACCAAGGCACAACAGGATTACGTGCGTGCGCTCTATGCAAATGAGCTGGCCTTCGGCATCGGCCCGGCGGGCACCGGCAAGACCTATCTGGCGGTCGCGGTGGCGGTGAACCAGATGATCAACGGCCATGTCGACAAGATTATCCTCAGCCGCCCGGCGGTCGAGGCGGGCGAAAGGCTGGGGTTTCTGCCCGGCGACATGAAGGACAAGGTCGATCCCTATATGCAGCCGCTCTACGATGCGCTGAACGATTTTCTGCCGGGCAAGCAATTGGCCAAGCTGATCGAGGAAAAGCAGATCGAGATCGCGCCGCTGGCCTTCATGCGCGGGCGCACGCTGTCCAACGCTTTTGTGGTGCTGGACGAGGCGCAGAATGCGACCACGATGCAGATGAAGATGTTCCTGACCCGGCTGGGGCGCGGCAGCCGCATGGTTGTGACCGGCGACCGCAGCCAGATCGATCTGCCGCGCGGCGTGACCAGCGGGTTGCGCGATGCCGAACGGCTGCTGGGCATGATCGACGGGATCTCGTTCAATTATTTCACCGCCAAGGATGTGGTGAGACACCCCATGGTCGCCAAGATCATCGAGGCCTATGATGCGGATAGTGTCGAACAGTAGGCCGCCATGGCGCATGATCACCATCACCACATAGACCCGCAGGCGGGCGATTTCCGCGTCGGTCTGGCGATTGCCGTTAACCTGGGCCTCACCGTGGCGCAGGTTATCGGCGGAATCCTGTCGGGGTCTCTGGCCCTGATTGCCGATGCGCTGCATAATTTCTCGGATGCGATTGCGCTGATCATCGCTTTTGCGGCGCGCAAGATCGCCCGCCGCCCCGCCGATGCCGAGATGACATTCGGCTATGGCCGGGTCGAGGTGGTGGCCGCGTTGATCAACTATACCACGCTGGCGGTGTTGGGGATTTACCTGGTCTATGAGGGGGTGATGCGCCTGATCGACCCGCAACCGGTGGCCGGCTGGATGGTGGTGATCATCGCCGCGGTGGCGCTGCTGGTCGATCTGGCCACCGCCCTGCTGACCTGGTCGATGTCAAAGGAGAGCGTCAATATCCGGGCGGCGTTTCTGCATAACCTGGCCGATGCGGCCGGCTCGGTAGCGGTCATTTTGGCCGGGGCCGCCATATTGCTCTGGGATCAGACCTGGGTGGATCCGGCGGTGACGCTGTTGATCGCGGGTTACGTGCTTTGGCAGGTGGCCCACGAGATCGGCCCGGTCATGCGCATTCTGATGCTGGGAAGCCCCAGGGGTATCGCCCTGGCCGATGTGCTGGACCGGCTGAGCACCGAGCCCGGGGTCACGGATATCCACCATGCCCATCTGTGGCTGATGCAGGAACACCAGGCCGCCTTGCAGGCGCATATCGTCGTCGATGCCGGGCGGTGGGGGCAGGCCGATGACATCAAGGCACGGCTGAAGACCGTCGCGCGGGAGGCATTCGGCATTTCACACACCACGTTCGAGATGGAGTGCAGCCGCCACGCTTGCGACGCGCCTGCAACCGTGGGGGGCTAGGGCGATGGTCATTGACTTGCTGCTTGAGGATAGCGGCTGGAACGAGGATCACCTCGCGGATCTGGCTCGGGCGGCCTGTGCGGCGGCGCTGACGGGGCTCGGTCTGCACCCGGACCGCTTTGAGATCAGCCTGCTGGCCTGTGATGACGCGCGCATCGCCGCGTTGAACACCGATTTCAGAGGCAAACCCACGCCCACCAATGTGTTGAGCTGGCCAGCCAAAATCATTGCGCTGCCGACAGGACGAATGCCCGCGTTGCCGGTGGCTGATGCGGGCGGCCCCCCCATCGAGCTGGGCGATATCGCCATCGCCTATGAAACCTGCGCCCGCGAAGCGGCGGATCAGGGCAAGCCATTTGACGATCATCTGAGTCATTTGCTGATCCATGCCACCCTGCATCTGTTGGGTTTTGATCACATAAATGACGCCGATGCCGATTTGATGGAAAGCATTGAGACGCGCATCCTTGAAACTCTGGGTATCTCTGACCCATATTAGAGCCGCGGGCGCGTGCTTGGCCCGGTGCAACTTTTGGAAAGGAGCCATGAGCTCAAATCCTGACAGCTCGTCTAGCGCAGCGCAGAGCGCGCAGCCCGATGATGAGGCCCCTGACGAAAGGCCCGGCCTGTTCGCCCGGATCTTTGGCAGTTCCCCCGCACCTGATACGCCCGACCCCGAGGCCAACCCCTCCGAGCCGCATCACCCGGCCGGAAACGGTGCCCTTGCCGCCATTCGCATGTATAATCTGCGCCGGTTGCGGCTGGATGACGTTGCCGTTCCGCGCGCTGAAATCACCGGCGTGGTCACCGATATCGACCTGCCCGACCTGGTCGAGGTGTTCCGGCAGACCGGCTATACCCGCCTGCCGGTTTACGATGGCACCCTTGATACTCCGGTCGGGCTTGTCCATCTCAAGGATCTGGCGCTTGAACATGGCTTCAATGGCAAGTCAAAGAAATTCAACGTGACCACGATGTTGCGCCCGCTGCTTTACGCGCCGCCCTCGATGCCGATCGGCGTGTTGCTACAAAAAATGCAAACAGAACGGATACACATGGCACTGGTGATTGACGAATATGGTGGCGTTGACGGGTTGGTGACGCTCGAGGATCTGATCGAACAGGTCATTGGCGAGATCGAGGATGAACATGATATCGAGGAGGGGCAGCTCTGGTCCGAGGAGGGTCCGGGAAGCTGGCTGGTGCTGGCGCGCGCCCCGCTGGATGAGTTCGAGGCCGCCATCGGCAGGTCACTGACCACCGGCATGGACGATGAGGAGATCGATACCCTTGGCGGTCTGGTGTTCCTGCTGTCGGGCCGGGTTCCGGCGCGCGGTGAGGTTGTGCCGCATCCCTCCGGGGCGGAATTCGAAGTGATCGACGCCGATCCGCGCCGCATCAAGCGGCTGCGCGTGCGCCTGACGGGATCCCTGGCCTGATGCGGCGCGGGTGGATTGCCGACCTGATTTATCTGGTGCCGGGGCTGATGGCCGCGACCGGTCAGGCCCCGTTGAATTACTGGTGGCTGGCGTTTCTTGCATGGGGGCTGGCGCTGTTTGGCATGACCCAGGCCCGAACCTGGCGTCAGGCGACGTGGATCGGGTGGTTGATCGGTGCAGGTTATATTGCGGGCACCCATTTCTGGATCGTGTCACCATTCTACATCGACGCCGAGACCTATGCCTGGATGGCCCCTTTCGCGTTGCTGGGGATGGTCTCCGGGCTGGCGCTGTTCTTTGCGGCGGCCTATCTGGCGGCATTTTTTATCGGCCGCGGGCCGGGCTCGAGGGTGCTTGTGGCGGCGCTCTGCCTGATCGTCGCCGATTTCCTGCGTGCCTGGATATTGACGGGCTTTCCCTGGGCCCAGATCGGATCGCTCTGGCTGGGGCAGCCCTTCATGCAACTGGCCGCCCTCATCGGTGTGCCGGGGGTTGGGGTGCTGACGCTGCTGTCGCTGGCGGTCCCGCTGGCGGCCACCGGTCGGACACGGATCGTGGCCGCAGGCCTGTCGCTTGCGGTTCTCGGAGCCGGCAGCCTTTACGGTCTCTGGCGCCTTGGGGCCCCCGTGGCCGAGACCGAGACCCGCATTCGCATCGTGCAACCCAACGCGCCGCAGGATCAGAAATGGCTGCCGGAGATGGCCCCGGTATTTTTTGAACGCCTGCTGGAATTGACCGCCGAACCGGCCGAGACGCAGCCCGATATCGTCATCTGGCCCGAAACCGCGCTGACATGGCGTCTGAACATCATCGATGAGCTGTTGCCGGTCATGTCGGCGGCGGCAGGCGGGGCCGAGCTGATTTTCGGCGTTCAACGAGTGGAGGCGGGTGAATTTTTCAACAGCCTGGCCGTGCTGCAACCCGATGCCGAGGTCAGCCAGCTCTATGATAAATACCATCTGGTGCCGTTTGGTGAATATATCCCGCTGGCCCCGCTATTGGCGGCGACCGGGATCATGCCCGACGCCGAACGGCGTGGCTATACGCCGGGACCGGGGGCGCAGGTCCTTGATATGGGGGATGCGGGGCTGATGTTGCCGCTGATCTGCTATGAAGCGATTTTTGCCCGCAACGTGGCCGCCGCGCCCGAGCGCCCCGACTGGATCATGCAGGTGACGAATGACGCCTGGTTCGGCGATTCGGCGATGCCGTATCAGCATCTCGATCAAACCCGCCTGCGGGCCATCGAGCAGGGCTTGCCGGTGGCGCGTGCCGCCAATACCGGTGTCTCGGCGATGATCGACCCTTATGGGCGTATTCTGGACTCTTACCCCCTGAACGAGGCCGGCATCATCGACGGCGTTTTGCCCGCCCCGCTGGCGGAAACGGTCTATGCCCGCACCGGTAACTGGCCGACGATCATGTTGCTTGTAATCCTCTTCGCCGGCTTTGGCCTATGGCGGAGCCGGACAAATATTGACCCCCAACCCGGAACCCCGTAGGGCCGGAGAATAGCGCGCCACAACGGCTTCCTGACGTGGCGGTAACTGCAGTATCGGAGCACGCCCCATGACACGAAACAACTATACCTTTACCTCCGAGTCCGTCTCGGAGGGGCATCCTGACAAGGTTTGCGACCGGATCTCGGATGCCGTTCTTGATGCTTTTCTGACCGAAGAGCCCGAGGCCCGCGTCGCCTGTGAAACCTTTGCCACGACAAACCGGGTCGTCATCGGCGGTGAGGTCGGCCTGAGCGATCAGGACAAGCTGCACGAATATATGGGCCGGGTCGATCAGATCGCCCGCGACTGCATCCGCGATATCGGGTACGAGCAGGACAAGTTCCACCACGCCACGGTCGAGATCACCAACCTGCTGCACGAACAATCGGCCCATATCGCGCAGGGCGTCGATGCCGCCCACGACAAGGATGAAGGGGCCGGTGATCAGGGCATCATGTTCGGTTATGCCACCACCGAGACACCCGATCTGATGCCCGCCCCGATCCAGTATTCGCATGCCATCCTGAGGCGGCTGGCCGAGGTTCGCAAATCGGGCGTGGAACCGGCACTTGGGCCGGACGCGAAATCGCAGCTTTCGGTGCTGTATCGGGGCGGTGTTCCGGTGGGCGTCAGCTCGCTGGTGCTGTCCACGCAGCATTTGGATGAAAGCCTGACCAGCGCCGATATCCGCGCCATGGTCGCGCCGTATATCCGCGAGGTGTTGCCCGATGGCTGGCTGACCGATGCCACCGAATGGCACGTGAACCCGACCGGCAAGTTCGTGATCGGCGGCCCCGATGGCGATGCGGGCCTGACCGGGCGCAAGATCATCGTTGATACCTATGGCGGGGCGGCCCCGCATGGCGGCGGCGCGTTTTCCGGCAAAGACCCGACCAAGGTCGACCGGTCAGCCGCCTATGCCGCGCGTTATCTGGCGAAGAACGTCGTGGCCGCAGGCCTGGCAGAACGCTGCACCATCCAGCTCAGCTATGCCATCGGCGTGGCCAAGCCGCTGTCGATCTATGCCGACACGCATGGTGGCGGCGAGGTGCCGCCCGAGATCATCGAGCGCGCGATCGACGATGTCATGGACCTGACCCCGCGCGGCATTCGCGCACATCTGGGCCTCAATCGCCCGATCTATGCGCGCACCTCCGCCTATGGCCATTTCGGGCGCATACCCGAGGCCGATGGCGGTTTCAGTTGGGAACGCACTGATCTGATTGAGGCGTTGAAATCCGCCGTTTAGGGTTTTTGCGGGACTATGCTAAGGACAAAGGCGGCATCGTGCGTGTGCCGCCTTTTTTTATGACGAACGAGGATTTCATGACCGATATCAACCCGGCCTATGCCGACCGTTTCGCGCGCCTCTACGCCATCGTGGCCGCCGTTATCTTTGTCATGTTTGCACTGGCGATGTCGATCCTGCCCGATCTCTTGTCGACGCCCATATTGCGCGGCGCGCTGATCGGCGGTTCGATCGGTGCCTTCATGTGGCCGATCATCGGTTTTGCGCAGAGCCACCTGAAGGCCGAGGGGCGCAAGGCGCAAGCCGGCGAGGCCTGGCGCTATGCGATCCGGTTTGCCGTCAAGGCGTTGATCGTCAACCTGGCCCTGGGCGTGGTTGCCATTGTCGTGGCTGTCGCGATGGGCGGTGTGCGCAGCGATGAGATCGGGATTGCCTTTGGTGTGATGGTCGTCAGCGTCGGCGTGGGCCTTGGTCTGCAAATCCTGATGTTCCGCCTGTTCATCTGGTCGGCCTTCAAGGGGGCCGAAAAGCGGGCCGCGCGCGCGCGCAAAGGTTGAGCCCGGGCCAAGGGGCAGGTATTGCCGGGCCTAACCCTCGCAAGCGATCCAAGGCCCGATGTCCAGAAAAACTCATCCCTCAGGCGCGCCGTGGCGCAATTTCTATGGCCGCCGCAAAAGCCACCATATGAAAGACAGTCAGCAGGCGCTGGTCGATGCCGATCTGGCGGCGCTCTCGCCAGGGCCTGTCGGATGGCAGGAGAACCCGGACCGGGTGGCTCTGGACATGGGCACGCTTTTCCCTGGGCGCGCGCTGTGGCTTGAGGTGGGTTTCGGCGGCGGCGAGCATATGGTGCATCAGGCGGTGCAGAACCCCCGCGTGGGTATCATCGGTTGCGAGCCTTATATCAATGGCGTGGCCATGCTGCTTGGCCGGATCCGCGAGGCGGGCGTCGAAAACCTGCGCGTCCACCCCAATGACGTGCGCGATCTGTTCGATGTGTTGCCCGAGGCCAGCGTGGCGCGGGCCTTTCTGCTCTACCCTGATCCATGGCCCAAGAAACGCCACCACCGGCGCCGCTTTGTCACGCAGGAGCATCTGATGCCTCTGGCACGGGTTTTGGAACCCGGCGCGATCCTGCGCGTCGCAACGGATATTCCCGACTACGTGCGCCAGACCCTGCAGGAGGTGCCAAAGGCGGGGTTCGAATGGCTGGCCGAGCGCCCCGGTGACTGGCGACGCCCCTGGGCGGATTGGATATCGACGCGCTACGAGCAAAAAGCGCTGCGCGAGGGCCGGGTGCCGCATTACCTGACGTTTCGCAGGAATTGAGCGCGCCTCGCAGCGGCTGAAACAGGGCGCATCGCTCACCCCGTCAAAGCCCGCGATCTCGGGCAGGGTGGCCGGCCACGGCTCGGTCGACCCTGCGCCAGGCCCCTTTTGAAACGCCTTTGTCTTGTTCTCAACAGCCCGCTCGCTTAGGAACGGGCGAACGTCACTGTGCGGGAAAGAAACCATGGCCGAAGACCTGATCAATTCATTCATGACCGGCCCCGATGAAAACGGCCGTTTCGGCGATTTCGGTGGCCGGTTCGTCAGCGAAACCCTGATGCCGCTGATCCTTGAGCTGGAAAAGCAATACGAGCACGCCAAGACCGATGACAGTTTCTGGGCCGAGATGAACGATCTCTGGACTCATTATGTCGGCCGCCCCAGCCCGCTTTACCACGCCGATCGCCTGAGTGACCATCTGGGCGGGGCCAAGATCTATATGAAGCGCGACGAGCTGAACCATACCGGCGCGCATAAGATCAACAATGTGCTGGGGCAGATCATCCTGGCCCGCCGCATGGGCAAGACCCGCATCATCGCCGAAACCGGAGCCGGGCAGCATGGCGTCGCCACCGCCACCGTCTGTGCCAAATTCGGCCTGAAATGCGTGGTCTATATGGGCGCGCATGATGTCGAGCGGCAGGCCCCGAACGTCTTTCGCATGAAACTGCTCGGGGCCGAGGTGATCTCGGTCACATCCGGGCGCGGCACATTGAAGGACGCGATGAACGACGCGCTGCGCGATTGGGTCACCAATGTGCGCGACACGTTTTACTGCATCGGCACGGTTGCGGGCCCGCATCCCTACCCGGCCATGGTGCGCGATTTCCAGACCATCATCGGCAAGGAAGCCAAGGCCCAGATGCAGGAACGCGAGGGCCGCCTGCCTGACACGGTGATCGCGGCCATCGGCGGCGGCTCGAACGCGATGGGGCTGTTCTTTCCCTTCCTCGATGACAAAACGGTGGAGATCATCGGCGTCGAGGCCGGCGGCAAGGGCGTCAACGAAAAGATGGAGCATTGCGCCTCGCTGACCGGCGGCCGGCCCGGTGTCCTGCATGGCAACCGCACCTATCTGTTGCAGGATGACGATGGCCAGATCCTCGAAGGATATTCCATCTCGGCCGGTCTCGATTACCCCGGTATCGGGCCGGAACATTCCTGGCTGCATGAGATCGGGCGCGCCAAATATGTCTCGGTCACCGATGTTGAGGCACTGGCCGCGTTCCAGCTCTGTTGCGAGCAGGAGGGGATCATTCCGGCGCTGGAGCCAAGCCACGCGCTGGCCCATGTCATCAAGCTGGCCCCGACGCTGCCCGCCGATCACATCATCTGCATGAATATGTGCGGCCGGGGCGACAAGGATATCTTTACCGTCGCGCGCGCATTGGGCTTTGAGATGGGCGGTCACTAGGCACCCCGAGCGAACCACCGGAACTCTTTGCGACGGATCGACTTGTCAGAACAGTTGAATGGGCGGCGCTGAAAAGCGTTCGGCCCCTTGCATGGATTCAGATGTCCCGCTTGATCCGTAGTGGGGCAGCTGCGCGCGCGCGGGCACCTTTTCCTGCCATAAACTTCTGTTTACGGACCTCAGCGCAGGTTTATGGGCGGGGGACTAAACCTCCCGCAAATGGCGGTTGCTCGGCTTCGGGCTGAAGTGGTTGGACAGGCGGCATGATCACAACGATCCCGTCGACCAGCAAATGGACCCAAAGGAGAACGACATGAACCTGAAGAAACTCACCGCGCTGACCGCAGGTGCCGCCCTCTTAGCCACCACCGCACTGGCCCAGGCGCAAAGCCCCGTCGCCAATGAGATCGTGGCGGAGCTTCAAGCCGCCGGATATACCGGGATCGAGGTTGATACCCGGGGTGACGGGTTCCAGATCGAGGCCGCCAACGATGCGGGCCTGATTGAGCGTGAATATTCGGCCGCCGGCGTCCTGCTGCGCGAAGAGGTCACGGTTGACGGCGCGCGGGTCGAACGTGTCTTTGACGAAGGTGGCAATCTCGTCAGCGAATCCGTCGACGATGACAAGGATCCCGACCGTGTCGGCGACGATGAGAACGATGCCGATGACGACCGGGCCGACGGCGACAATGACGACGGCGACAATGACGACGGCGACAATGACGACGGCGACGATGACGACGATGACGACGACGATGGCGACAATGACGACGGCGACAATGACGACGGCGACGATGACGACGATGATGGCGATGACAGCTGATCCATCGCATAACCTCAAATGCTCCGCCAGAAATGGCGGGGCATCCCCGACCCCTGATCCCTTGCCTTGGGGTCTTGCCCGGGCCATGGTGGCCGAAACGCGCGGTCAGGCCGCAGGGCTATGGCCTCGTGTTCCCAATCTGCTCTAGAGTGACCACATGCGCACCCTGATCTTCATTCTCTGCCTTGCCGTCGCGACGCCCGCCATCGCCGATGGCGTGTCTGCAGCGCGGTCCTGGATCGCGGAACTGGAGGCCACGGGCTATACCGATATCGAAGAGAGCCGGACCTGGCTTTGGCGAATTCGGATCACTGCCGAACGCGGTGACACTCTCCGCGAGATTATCCTCGACCGTACCACCGGCGAGGTTTTGCGCGATATATCGCGTGCGGAAGACGGCGACATACGCCATCCGTATGAAGACGACGATGATGACGACGATGTTGGCGATGCCGGCGGCGATGAAGGTGCCGGCGATGATCACGACGATGTTGGCGATGCCGGCGACGATGAAGGTGCCGGCGATGATAACGACGATGGCGACGAAGACGGCGATAATGATTGAGCGTTGCGCGGGGGCGGGGCGATGACCTGGGCGCTGCGGTTTCTAGTCCTGTTTCAGGCGGGTTTCACGGCCGTGTTCCTGTGGGATCTGGTGGCCAGTATCCTTGGTTTGCGCAGCACGCCGCTAACATGGCAAATGCGCGAGATCATCCAGGTCGGGGCAGCACTTGGCCTTCTGGCGGGGCTGATCGCGGGCACGCTTGTGCTGCGCCATGCCCGCGCCCGGCAACGCGTGGCCGAAGATAATCTGCGCGCGGCTTCGGGTGAATTCATGGCCGTGGTCGATGACCGGTTCGTGGAATGGGCGCTGACACCCGCCGAACGCGACGTGGCGCTTTTTGCGCTGAAAGGGCTCAGCCTGGCTGAAATCGCCGATCTGCGCAACACCTCGGAGGGCACAGTCAAGGCCCAGACGAACGCGATCTACCGCAAGGCGGGCGTCACCGGGCGCCCGCAACTGCTGAGCCTCTTTATCGACGATCTTCTTTCGGCGACCCCGGATTGATCCTGCGCGGATCGCCACTGCGTCTGGCTGAGGTTTTCGGCGCGCGCCAGACGCACCATGTCAATCAGCTGGCCCCATCTGCCAACCACCTGATCCAGCGGCCGTGAAAATCCACCCGCGCCAGCAGGGTTTCCTGACCCGTGGGCCACAGCCGCAGCCACAGCGCGGCCCCATCCTCCGCCCCATCCGCCTCCATCGCCAGATGTGCCAGCGGCGCGTCGGTTGTCGCTCGTGCCCCGGCCGAAGCCAGAGCCTGGTAGCATCGATCCGCGGTGTCCTGCGGGAAATATTGCCAGGCAATCGTGTGGTAGACCAGATGCACGGCACCGGGCCTGGGGGCGGCGAGGCGCGCTTCAAGCCATGCCGCCGCATCTCCCTGATCGGGGCGGGTCCGGGCCATGGCCATCGCGGCGCGGGTCAATTCCGCGCGTTGTTGCTGGTCGGGCCAGAGATAGGCCAAGAGCCGCAAGGCCTGATCGGGGTCTGAGGGGGTCAGCGGATTGAGGTCAACACCGGCGCGGCCTGTGACCGTGACCGGGCCCGCGGGCGGGACCGGCCCGTGCCATTGTGGGCGCAGGGTCACGGGGCTGTCGGCGCGCCCGACGCCGTTTGCCAGATAGTATTCGTCGAAATGCAGGTTCAACCCGGCGCTGGCCCCAAGTTCCGACAGAACAAGCGGCAGCCCGGCCCTGGCCTGCACCCAGGCCGCCCCGGCCAGCAAAGCGGCCGAGCGGCGCACTTCGTTGGTTTGTGGCGGCTGCTCCAGCCATTTCAGAACATGCGCCGCATGGGTGCGCAGGGCCGTGATGATCGCCTCTTCCAGCGTCGCATCGGGCACCTCATGCGGCGGATAGGCCGCCACCAGCCCTGCGTCGGCGCGCGTCAGAACCAGCGCATGCAGTGCGCCCGCCAGCCGCAGAGGCACGGCATCTCCCATCGCGCTCGGGTCGCCTTGCCATGTCAGGATGCGCGCGGCCACCGGCCCGTCATCCGCCGCGACGATGCGCCATAATAGCGGCATCAGCCGCGCCATGAAGGGTGAGTCAAGCGCATCGCACGCGCGCCCCTGCCGGGCAAAGGCCGCGCCCATGCTTTTCGTCACCGGAACCGGTCCATCAGCTTTTGCAGCGATGTGCGCTCGTCGGGCGGGGGCGCGGGCTGGGGCGGTTTCGCCGGCTTCGCGGTTTTGCCGCCCGAGGGGCGCTGAGGCGTGGTGCGCAGCGCGACGGCATTCATGAAACGCCCGGTATCGCCCGCCGCCAGATCGCCCGCCCCGTCCGAGATGCCGCGCAAAAGATCCTCCAGCCAGTCCTGCTCGGCCTTTGCGAAATCCGACAGCACATAGCCTGACACGCGATCCTTGTGGCCGGGATGCCCGATGCCAAGCCGCACCCGGACATAGCCTTCGCCGAGATGGGCATGCAGTGATCTGAGACCGTTATGCCCGGCATGGCCGCCACCGGTTTTCACACGGACCTTGCCGGGGGCAAGGTCCAGCTCGTCCTGAAACACGGTCACATCCTGCGGCTCCAGCTTGAAAAACCGCATCGCCTCGCCCACCGATTGGCCGGACAGGTTCATGAAGGTTTCGGGCTTTAAAAGCGCCACCTTGTCCGACCCGAACCGTCCTTCGCTCAGGCTGCCCTGAAACTTGGCGCGCCAGGGCGAAAACCCGTGATCGGCGGCGATCCGGTCAACGGCCATATAGCCGATATTATGCCTGTTCCGCGCATATTTGGTGCCGGGATTTCCCAGACCCACCCAAAGTTTCATGACGCCTCCGCCCGCGCTTGCCAAAATAGCGCCACGTGCATTCTATAGGCGGGCGTGAGCAATCTTTCAACAACCCGACAGGCAGGCCATACATGACCACCGTCACCCTTCATGGCGTCACGCTGAAGATCCCGAAGGCGGTGCAGACACCCGGCCTGATGCGCCGCCTTGAACGCGGCACCTACGAGGAGGACGAGGCCCATGCCGCGAAAAAGCGGATCAAGCAGGGCTTTCGCGTGTTGGAGCTGGGCGCGGGGCTTGGACTGGTCTCCAATATTTGCGCCGCGCGGGCCGGGGCAGAAAATGTGCTGAGCGTCGAGGCAAACCCCGCGATGGTGCCCGTGATACGCGCCAATCTGGACGGCAACGGGCATGAAAAGGCGCGACTGATCCATGGGGCCGTAACGGGCGGCGACGGCGGCGGCGACATCGCGTTTCAGGCCAATGCCGCTTTTCTGGGCGGGGCGCTGGCGCGTGACGGTGCAAAACCCGCCGAACTGGTTGATGTGCCCAAGATCGGTATTCGCAGTTTGATCGCGCGCCATCGCCCCCAGGTTGTCCTGATGGATGTGGAGGGGGCCGAGGCAGAACTGTTCGATGCGCCCTGGAATCCGCAACTGCGGTTTCTGATCCTTGAACTGCACCCGCCGCGCTACCCTGCGGCGGTGATCAAACGGATCGTCGATTGCATGTCCGAGACGGGATTGACCTATGATCCGCTCACCTCACGCGGGCGTGTCCTGGGGTTTCGAAAGGTCTGGCCGGGGCGCGAGAGCAGTCTGTAGGGGTGACCGTTGCCCGAACGGTTCCGAAACGGAAAAACGCGGATCCTTTCGGACCCGCGCTTGATTTCTCGGAAAGAAACGCCCGGCTTACTCTTCGGTGTTTTCTTCTTCACCGACAACGGCCACTTCATCCGCTTCGACGCCATCTGCATCCTCATCCGCATCCTCGCCACGCGCCAGACCCGACGGGGCCGAGATATTGGCAATGACGAAATCGCGGTCGATGGTCGCTTTCGCGCCAGCAGGCAGGGTCACGGCGGAGATCGAGACATTGTCACCGATTTCCATTTCCGACACGTCGATGGTGATGTGATCGGGGATATCGCCCGCGGTCACGCGCAATTCCACCTCGGGGCGGATCAGCGTCAGAACGCCACCTTTTTTCAGACCCGGGCTTTCCTCTTCGCCGACAACCTCGACGGGGATAAAGAGCGCGATCTTGGTGGTGCGGCGCAGGCGGATGAAATCGACATGCGTCGGCAGGTCTTTCACAACGTCACGCTGCACGGCGCGGCAGATCACGCGCACATCGTCCTGGCCTTCCATCTTCAGGTTCAGAAGGGTCGACAGGAAACGGCCCGCTTTCAGGCGCTTGAACAGCTCGTTAAAGGGGATCTGCAGGGCAATCGGGTCAGCCCCGCCGCCATAAACAACTCCGGGCACCATGCCTTCGCGGCGTGCTTGACGGGCGGCCCCCTTGCCTGTCCCCGTCCGTGCCTCGACTACGAGATCAGGAATCTCTCCAGCCATAGGTATTCTCCATATATTAAAGGGCGGCCTCCAAGGGTGTCCGCCACGTGAAGCCCGAGCCTATAGACCAGTTGCCGGGGCTTGAAAAGGGGCAAGCGGCGCTTTGGAATTTGCTTTGGGTGATGGCCCGTGGCAAGGCCGACCCATGTCGATTCTCAGCGCCCTCAGCATCACCCGCCGCCCCGCGATCTGTTTCGCGATTGTCGGGCTGTCCTGGGGCAGTTTCGCGGCGCAAGCGCCGGTGTTCAAGGCCGCGCTTGGGGCCACCGATCCGCAATTCGGGGTGTTGTTTCTGGGCACCGCCCTGGGTCTGGGCAGCACGATCTGGCTGGCCCCGCTCTTTGACCGCCGGTTGGACGGTTGGTCGATGCCGGTCGCGGCCGTGCTGCTGGCCTCGGCCATGCTGTTGCCGGGGCTGATCACCCTGCCGATGCTGTTTTTCGTGGCCATGGCGCTGGTCGGGACCTGCTCGGGCCTGCTCGATGTGGTGATGAATGCGCGGGTATCCGAGGTCGAAGCCGCCCATAACAGATCCCTGATGAACGCCAATCACGGGGTGTTTTCGCTGGCCTATGCCGTCGGCGCGATGCTGACCGGTGTGGCGCGCGAGATCGGGATGCCGCCCATCGCGGTGTTCGGCCTCCTCTGGGTCGTGATCCTGATCCTGTCATCGCGCGTCTATCTGCCCTCTGCCGCGATCGCGCATGCGGATCGCGACGATCCCGCGGCGGGGTTCCCCTGGCGCATCGTCCTGATCTGCGGCGGCATTGTTCTGGTGGCCTTCGGGGTCGAGGCGACGGTCGAAACCTGGTCGGCCCTGCATATCGAGCGCACCCTGGGCGGGCGCGCGGCCGAGGGGGCGTTTGGCCCCGCCGTTCTGGGCCTGACGATGGCGTTCGGGCGGTTTTCGGGGCAGGTGATCTCGGGCCGGTTTTCCGAGACCGCCGTCATCATCCTGGGCTCGCTGATGGCATCGGCCGGCGCGATGATCGCCGCCGTCGCGCCGGCCCCCGGTCTGGCCTATCTGGGGTTCGGCACCATGGGACTGGGCATTTCGGTGGTGGGCCCGATGGGGCTGGCGCTGGTGGGGCGGCTGGTGCGGCCGGGCTGGCGCACGGCGGCGGTGGCGCGCGCCGCCGTGATCGGGTTCATGGGCTTCATGGCGGCCCCCGCCGTGATGGGCCTCATGTCAGGGGCCCTCGGGTTGCGCATGGCCTATGTCGCGGTGGCGCTGCTGGCGCTGATCGGGCCGGTTCTCGCGCTTTCGATCCGGGGCCGGGCTCAGGCCCACCTGCCTTCGAAATCGGCGGGCACCAGCAGGTCGTGACGGCCCAGGTTTTTGACATCGCGTTCACCGCAGAGCGCCATCGACAGATCCAACTCCTTGTGGATCACCTCCAGCGCCGAGGTCACGCCCGCCTCGCCCATCGCGCCCAGACCATAGACAAAGGCGCGCCCGATATAGGTGCTTTTGGCCCCCATCGCGACGGCCTTCAGAATATCCTGACCCGACCGGATGCCGCTATCGAGATGCACCTCGATCTTGTCGCCGACGGCATCGAGAATCGAGGGCAGCATCCTGATCGAGCTCAGCGCCCCGTCCAACTGCCGCCCGCCATGGTTCGACACCACGATGGCATCGGCGCCGACATCGACGGCGCGGCGCGCATCCTCGGCGTCCAGTATCCCCTTCAGGATCACCGGCCCGTCCCACCAGCTGCGCAATTCCCTGACCCGGTCCCAATCCAGCGAATGATCGAACGCCTTGGCGGTCCATTCGCTGAGCGACCCGGTCGCATCGACCCCGGTCGCGTGGCCCACCACATTGCCGAAGGTGCGCCGCTTGGTGCCCAACATGCCCAGACCCCACCCGACCTTGGTCATCATGTTGGCCACCGAGGCGGGCGTCAGCTTGGGTGGGGCCGAGAGGCCGTTCTTGATGTCCTTGTGGCGCTGGCCCATGATTTGCAGATCGACCGTGATCACCAGCGCCGAACAGGCCGCCGCCCTGGCGCGGTCAAACAGGCGGCGCATGAAATCATCGTCCTTCAGCGTGTAGACCTGGAACCAGAACGGCGCATCGGTGTTCTCGGCCACATCCTCGATGGAACAGATCGACATGGTGGAGAGCGTGAAGGGCACGCCGAATTTCGCCGCCGCGCGCGCCGCCTTGATCTCGCCATCGGCGCATTGCATGCCGGTCAGCCCGACCGGGGCCAGAGCCACCGGCATCGCCACATCCTGGCCCACCATCTGCGTCGCGGTCGACCGATTGGTCATGTCAACGGCCACCCTCTGGCGCAGGCGGATCCGGTCGAAATCGGAGCTGTTTTCGCGAAAGGTCTGTTCGGTCCAGCTGCCTGATTCCGCGTAATCATAGAACATCCGGGGCGCGCGCCGTTTATAGATGCGCTTGAGGTCGTCGATGGTCGTGATCGCAGGCATTTCGGGCGCTCCGAGCTAAATTGGTAAGATCGAATTACCAATTTAGGCGCAATAACGCAATGCCTCTGTTGTCGCGGGGGCCTCAGAGAAGGGCCAGAGCCGCCAAAGCAGGGCCAGACAACGGGCCGGGGGCGATCACGGCACCTACGGCCAGCCCGCCCACGAGGACGGGTGTGGCACCCAATAGTGAGAAAAGGCCGATCACGATCACCGGATCAAACCCGGTGCGCCCCATCCGCCAGCGACCGGACAAATTCCAGCACCTCACCCACCGGCTTGCCCGCCGCGATCTCGCTGACAATGGCCGATCCCACCACGGCACCATCGGCAATCCGCGCGATGCCTTCGCTCATTTCAGGCGTGCGGATGCCAAAGCCCACGATGATCGGCAGATCGGTCCTGGATTTGATCCGGGCCACTTCGGGGGCCACATCGGCGGCCTCGGGGGCGGCGGCGCCGGTGATGCCGGTGATCGAGACGTAATAGACAAAGCCGGAGGTGTTGGTCAGCACTTTCGGCAGGCGCGCATCATCGGTCGTGGGCGTCGCCAGCCGAATGAAGTTCAGCCCCGCCTTCTGCGCCGGGATACACAATTCCGCGTCCTCCTCGGGCGGCAGATCGACCACGATCAACCCGTCGATCCCGGCGGCTTTGGCGTCCTCCAGAAACCGATCCACGCCGCGGCTGTAGATCGGGTTGTAATAGCCCATCAGAACAATCGGCGTGGTGTCGTCGGTCTTGCGAAACTCGGTGGCCAGGGCAAGCGTCTTTTGCAGGGTCATGCCGCCCTCCAACGCGCGCTGCCCGGCCAGTTGAATGGTGGGGCCATCGGCCATCGGATCGGTAAAGGGGATGCCAAGCTCGATGATATCGACGCCCGCGCCGGGCAGGCCCTTGACGATCTCCAGCGAGGTTTCGAAATCGGGATCGCCCGCCATCACATAGGTCACGAAGGCCTTGCGCCCCTCTGCATTCAGCCGTGCAAATGTGTCGTCGATCCGTGTCATGGCGTCCCTCGTTCTCTTTCGCCCGGTTTGGCGAAACGCGGCGGGGAAATCAATGGCAAAGGGGGGTCAGGCCTCTGCGGGCGTCGTGCTGATCATCCAGGGGATGCCAAACCGGTCGGTGAGCGTGCCGAAGCCGGGGCTCCAATCGGTGGGGTTCAGATCCATGCCGACGCTGCCGCCCGCCGCCAATGCCGCGAAAACCTCGCGGGCGCGGCCAAGCCCGGGCATCTCCATCATCACCCAGCAGCCGCCCACCGGGGGCAGATCGCCCATCATGTCATCCGACCCCATCAGCGTGCCGCCATCAAACTGAACCGACGAATGCAGGATCCAGTCCCCCTTGCCCTCGGGCACCGGAAATCCCGGCATATCGGCACCGGTCATCATCATCGTGATCTCGCCGCCGAAAATCCCGGCATAGGCGGTCATCGCCTCGCGGCAGTTTCCCTTGAAGGTGATGTAGGGGGTCGGGGTCATTGTGGCTCTCCTGTTGGCTTTGGACCTCAGGATAGCACAACGCGTTGCAGCGCCGCCCGCATCGGCATAGAAGGCGGCAGAATTCAGCCAGGCGGAGATCGGAACATGGGCTTCAGGATGGGAATTGTGGGTCTGCCCAATGTCGGCAAATCGACCCTTTTCAACGCGTTGACCCGCACCGCCGCCGCACAGGCCGCCAATTTCCCCTTCTGCACGATCGAGCCCAATGTCGGCGATGTCGCCGTCCCCGATGCCCGGCTCGACACGCTGGCCGACATTGCCGGATCGAAACAGATCATCCCGGCGCGCATGACCTTCGTCGATATCGCGGGCCTGGTGAAGGGGGCCTCGCGCGGCGAGGGCCTGGGCAACCAGTTCCTGGCCAATATCCGTGAAACCGACGCCATCGCCCATGTCCTGCGCTGTTTCGAGGATGGCGATGTCACCCATGTCGAGGATCGCATCGACCCCATCGCCGATGCCGACACCATCGAGACCGAGCTGATGCTGGCCGATATGGACAGCATCGAAAAGCGGCTGCAGGGCATCACCCGCAAGGTGCGCGGCGGCGACAAGGAGGCGGTGCAGCAGGAACGCCTGCTGAAATCCGCGCAGGCGATGCTGGAAGAGGGCAAGCCCGCCCGCATGGTCGAGGTGGCTGAGGATGACGCCAAGGCCTGGAAGATGCTGCAGCTTCTGACCACCAAGCCCATCCTCTATGTCTGCAATGTCGATGAGGCCTCGGCCGCGTCGGGCAATGAGTTTTCCGCCAAAGTCGCCGAAATGGCCGCCGATCAGGGGGCCGCGCATGTCGTGATCTCGGCCCAGATCGAGGAGGAAATCAGCCAGCTCGACACCGAAGAGGCCGCCATGTTCCTCGACGAAATGGGGTTGGAGGAGGCCGGGCTCGACCGTCTGATCCGCGCTGGATACGACCTACTGCATCTGGAAACCTATTTCACCGTCGGCCCGAAAGAGGCCCGCGCCTGGACCATCCGTTCAGGCACCACCGCGCCAAAGGCCGCGGGCGTCATCCACGGCGATTTCGAGCGCGGCTTTATCCGCGCCGAAACCATCGCCTATCCCGATTACGTGGCCAACAAGGGCGAACAGGGCTCAAAAGACGCGGGCAAGATGCGCGCCGAGGGCAAGTCCTATGTGGTCAAGGATGGCGACGTTCTGCATTTCCTCTTTAACACGTAGGCGGACCATTCGCATCACCAGGGCCAGGGGGCGAGGGGCCCGCGACAGGCCCCGCGCGCGGATTTCCGCAGGCCCGAACCCGCATATCGCGCAATTTCCCTCATAGCCACATGGCGCGGGACGTGGAAAAATCCGGCCATCCGCAATCTTGCGATCTTTGGGAGGATCCGATGAAGAAACTGCTTACCGCAACCGCTGTGTCCGCGCTGAGCGTCGGCTTTGCTGCCGAGGCGATGGCCCAGGAATGGAACGTCTCTGTCTGGGGTGCGCGCCGCGCCTTTACCGAACATGTCGAGCGTCTGGCCGAATTGGTCGAAGAACGCAGCGGCGGCGAGTTTACCATGAACATTTCCTATGGCGGCCTGTCGGGCCCCCGGGAAAACCTGGATGGCATTTCGATCGGTGCCTTCGAAGTGGCGCAATTCTGTGCCGGGTATAACCCCGACAGAAATCCCTCGATCACGGTGCTGGAACTGCCCTTCCTGGGCGTCAGCAGCCTTGAGATGGAGCGCGACATCTCGATGGCGCTCTACCAGACCGAAGCCGTGCGCGCAGATCTGGCGCGTTGGAATGCCGTGCCGTTGATGCCGTCGCCGTTGCCGCAATACAATATCGTCGGAACCGGCGAGGCACCCACCACGCTGGCCGATTTCGAAGGCATGACCGTGCGCGCCACAGGCGGCATCGGGGCGGCCATGGCCTCTGTCGGTGCGGTGCCGACCTCGATGTCGGCGGCCGAAGTGCGTCAGGCAATGGATAGCGGCGTGGTCAGCTCGGTCGCGTTTGCCCCGCATGCGCATATGTCGTTCGGCACCATCGAAAACGCCGACTGGTGGACCACGAACCTCAACCCCGGCACCGTGAACTGCCCCGTTGTGGTCAATTCCGACGCGCTGGCGGATCTGTCCGAGGAAAACCGCGAGATCCTTTTGGGCGCGGTCGATGAATCGCTCGATTACTACATCGACTATTACAACAACCAGACCATGGCCGCCTGGGGCCCGGCGCTGGATGAGCGCGGGATCGAACGGGTGACCTTCAGCGATGAAGAGATCGCGGCGTTCCGCGAAGCGGCCGCAGCCCCTGCCGCCGCCGCCTGGATCGAGGAAAACACCGCCCGCGGCCTGCCTGCGCAGGAACTCTACGACATGGTCACCGGCTTGATCGCCGAAGGCAACATGTAAGCCCATTGGCCCGCCCCCATCTGCGGGGCGGGCCGCACCTCTTCGATAATTTTCCGCCATCCCGATAGGAGATCCGCAATGGCCGGAGCCTCTCTTGTTCTGACCGATGACAGCCTTGTCAGCCGGCTGGACCGCCGGTTGAACCGGCTGGAACACGTCTTTGCCCTGATCAGCGGGCTGGCGGTTTTCGCGTTGATGATGCTGGCCGTGGTGTCGGTTGGTGGCCGCAATTTCATGAACCAGCCCATTCCCGGCTATGTCGACTGGATCGAACAGGTCATGCCGCTCATTGCCTTCATGGGCATCGCCTATACGCAGCGCGAGGGCGGGCATATCCGCATGGACCTGATGGTCGGCAAGCTCGGCGGGCGCGCCCTGTGGCTGGCCGAGCTGGCGACGACGGTCCTGATCCTGATCCTGATGCTGCTTTTGGTCTGGGGCACTTATGCGCATTTCCTGCGCAGTTTCGATTTCGCGGAACCGATGTGGAGCCGCGACAGCTCGATGGATATCGGTCTGCCGATCTGGCCTGCCAAGTTGGTCGTTCCGGTGGCGTTTTCGGTGCTGTGCCTGCGGCTGGTTCTGCAGGTTTATGTCTATGCCCGCGCCGCCATCACCGGCCAGGAACGGCCTGTGGCCGTGCCGCTGATCGCCGATGCCGCGACGCAGGCCGCGCTTGAGGCCGCGACGGTCTCGGACGGCGATTCCACTGAGGGAGGGCGCTGATATGGAACCTATTCAAATCGGTCTCATCGTATCGGGCTTCATGCTGTTTGCGGTCATTCTGGGCATGCGCGTGGCTTTCGCGGCGGGCATGTCGGGGCTGATCGGCCTGATCTGGATTTTCTGGAGCCGGCGCGGATACGACCCCGAGGATTTCATGTGGGCGCTCAGCGTGGCGGTGCAGACCGCCGGCCAGGTGCCGCAATCCAAGATCTCCAGCCAGGCGCTCAGCCTGATCCCGACCTTCATCCTGATCGGGTATCTGGCTTATCACGCCGGTCTGACCAAGGCGCTGTTTGAGGCCGCGAAACGCTGGATGGCCTGGGTGCCCGGCGGGCTGGCGGTTTCGACCGTGTTCGCGACGGCGGGGTTTGCGGCCGTGTCGGGCGCGTCGGTGGCGACCTCTGCCGTCTTTGCCCGTATCGCGATCCCCGAAATGCTGGCCATCGGCTATGACAAACGCTTTGCCGCGGGCGTCGTGGCGGCGGCGGGCACGCTGGCCTCGCTGATCCCGCCATCGGCTATTCTGGTGATCTATGCCATCATCGTGGAACAGGATGTCGGACGGCTGTTGCTGGCGGGCTTTGTTCCGGGTGTTTTCTCGGCCATCGTCTATACGGCGCTGATCATCGGCATGGCGCTGACGATCAAGGATTTCGGCCCGCGCGTGACCGGGTTTACCTGGAAACAGAGGTTCGAGAGCCTGCCGCCCGCCCTGCCTATCGTTGCGGTCGTGGTGATCATCATCTTCTTTGTCTACAACCCCTTTGGCGGCGATGCCTGGGGCACGCCAACCGAGGGTGGCGCGATCGGGGCTTTCATCGTCTTTCTGATGGCGCTTTACCGCGGCATGCGTTGGCCGGCGCTGCGCGACGCGCTCTTGGAAACGGCCAAGCTCAGCGTGATGATCTTTACCATCATCTGGGGCGTGCTGATCTATGTCCGGTTTCTGGGCTTTGCCGACCTGCCGGGGGCGTTTTCCGATTGGCTGACCTCGCTTGAGATGTCGCCGATGCTGATCCTGATCTTCATCCTGCTGGCCTATGCCGTGCTGGGGATGTTCATGGATGCGATCGGGATGCTGCTTTTGACGCTGCCGGTGGTATTTCCCGCGGTCATGGCGCTGAATGGCGGCATGAACGTGACCGCCGAGGCCAGCGCCTTTGGCATGTCGGGCCCGATGGCCGCCGTCTGGTTCGGGATCTTGGTGGTGAAAATGGCCGAGTTCTGCCTGATCACCCCGCCCATTGGCCTGAACTGTTTCGTGGTCGCGGGCGTGCGCGATGATCTGAGTGTGCAGGATGTGTTCAAGGGCGTCATGCCGTTCTTCATCGCCGATGCCATCACCATCGCTTTGCTGGTGGCCTTTCCGATAATCGTCCTGTGGCTGCCCAGCCAGATGTGACGGATTGCGCAGATCCTGCGCTGCCTTGCGGGCCTTCGGAACCCTCCGAAGGCCCGTTTTTCGTGGCGGGTGGTTGACTTGGGGGGCTCCGCATGTATTATTTCAAGGGGTAAAATAAATATGGCGGGCCTGATCCGTCATGGGGAGGAACTATGTATCTGGGCCTGGATCTGGGCACCTCGGGCCTGCGCGCGGTGCTGATAGATGGCGCGGGTCGCGTGGTCGCATCGTCCGAAGCGGCCTGGCCCGTCAGCCATCCGCATCCCGGCTGGAGCGAGCAGGACCCCGCCGATTGGATCGCCGGCTGCGAGGCGGCGATGGCGGCCCTGAAGGCGCAGGCCCCACAGGCGCTGGCCGCGCTCAAGGGGATTGGCCTTTCGGGTCAGATGCACGGGGCCACCCTTGTCGGGGCCGATGATCGGGCGCTGCGCCCTTGCATGTTGTGGAACGATACCCGCGCCGCGACCGAGGCGGCAACGCTGGACGCCATGCCACGCGTGCGCGACCTGTCGGGCAATATCGTCTTTCCGGGTTTCACCGCGCCGAAACTCTTGTGGGTCGAGGCGCACGAGCCCGAAAACTTCGCCAATACCGCCAAGGTGCTGTTGCCCAAGGATTTCCTGCGGCTCTGGCTGACCGGCGATCATGTGTCGGACATGTCGGATGCGGCCGGCACCGCGTGGCTGGATGTCGGCGGGCGGGACTGGTCCGAGACCTTGCTTGCGGCGGGCCACATGCGCCGCGATCAGATGCCACGGCTGGTAGAGGGCAGCGAATCGGGCGGGCAATTGCGGGCGGCACTGGCGCGCGAATGGGGCATCACCGGCCCGGTCGAAGTGGCGGGCGGCGGCGGCGATAATGCGGCGGCGGCCTGCGGGGTGGGCTGTTTCCGCGAAGGTGACGGGTTCGTTTCCCTGGGCACGTCCGGCGTGCTGCTGGCCGCCAAGGACAGCTTTGCCCCCGCGCCTGAAACGGCGGTGCACAGCTTTTGCCATGCGGTGCCGGATACCTGGTATCAGATGGGGGTGATCCTGGCGGCCACCGATTGCCTCAACTGGCTGTCGAAAACCATGGGCGAGAGCCCGGCCACATTGGCGGGCAAACTGCCCGATACCATTTCCGGCCCCGCATCGGTGCTGTTCCTGCCCTATCTCTCGGGCGAACGCACGCCGCATAACGATGCCGCCATTCGCGGCGGGTTCGCGGGTCTCGACATTGCCACCGATCAGGCCGCGATGACCCAGGCGGTGATGGAGGGCGTGGGGTTCGCTCTGCGCGACTGCCTTGAGGCGCTGAAATCGACCGGCACCGATCTGAGCGGTGTTCTGGCCATTGGCGCCGGCACCGCCTCACGGTTCTGGCTGGAAAGCCTGGCCTCGATCCTGGGCCTGCCGCTCAGCCTGCCGGCCAAGGGCGAACTGGGCGCGGCGCTGGGGGCCGCGCGCCTGGCGATGGCGGCAACCGGCCATTCGATCACCGACATCATGACCCCGCCAGACATTTCCGAAACCATTGATCCGCGCGCGGATCTGGCACCGGCCTATGACGCCGCCTATGCCCGCTACCGCGCGCTTTATCCAAGCATGAAGGCAGTATTGACATGAGCACCGGTTTTTTTGGCGATCTCGCCGAGATCCCCTTTGAAGGCCCCGACAGCCGCAACCCTCTGGCCTTTCGCCACTATGACCCGGACGAGATGATCGCCGGCAAGCGGATGGCGGATCACCTGCGCTTTGCCGTCTGCTATTGGCACAATTTCGTCTGGCCGGGGAATGACCCGTTCGGCGGCCAGACCTTCGAGCGCCCGTGGTTCGATGACGGCATGGCGGCGGCCAAGCTCAAGGCCGATGTGGCCTTCGAGATGTTTGGCCTGCTGAAATCCCCCTATTTCTGCTTTCACGATGCCGATATGCGCCCCGAAGGTGCTGATTTCGCGGAAAACACCCGAAATCTTGAGGAGATGACCGAGTATCTCGCGGGCAAAATGGAGGCCACGGGCACCAGGCTGCTTTGGGGCACCGCCAACCTCTTTTCGCACCGCCGCTATATGGCGGGGGCGGCCACCAACCCCGACCCGGATGTCTTTGCCTTCGCCGCCGCCACGGTCAAGACCTGCATGGATGCGACGCACCGTCTGGGCGGCGAAAACTACGTGCTCTGGGGTGGACGCGAGGGCTATGAGACCCTGCTGAATACCGATCTGGGGCAGGAGGACGCGCAGCTTGGCCGCTTCCTGAACATGGTGGTCGACTACAAGCACAAGATCGGGTTCACCGGCCAGATCATGATCGAGCCAAAGCCGCAGGAACCGACCAAGCACCAATATGATTACGACGTGGCGACGGTCTATGGTTTCCTGCGGCGGCACGGGCTGGAGACCGAGGTCACGGTGAATATCGAACAGGGTCATGCGATTCTGGCCGGGCACAGTTTCGAGCATGAGATCGCGCTGGCACAGGCCTTGGGCATATTCGGCTCGATCGACATGAACCGGAATGACTATCAATCCGGTTGGGATACCGACCAATTCCCCAACACCGTGCCCGAGGTGGCGCTGGCCTATTACCACATCCTGCAAGGCGGCGGGTTTGGCGCGGGCGGCACCAATTTCGACGCCAAGCTGCGGCGCCAGTCGCTGGACCCTCAGGATCTGTTGATGGCCCATATCGGCGGCATGGATGTCTGCGCGCGGGGCCTCAGGGCCGCGGCGGCGATGATCGAGGATGCCACGCTGCCCGATTTCGTGGCCGACCGATATGCGGGCTGGAAGGGCGAAGAGGCGCGTGCCATGCTGGCCGGAGACCGCACCCTGGATCAGATCGCCGCGCGAGTGGGGGCAGAGGGCATCAACCCCGTTCCGCGTTCGGGCCGGCAGGAATACCTGGAAAACGTGGTCAACCGTTTCGTCTGACGCCCGCTGGGAGGGCCGCAATGCAGATCACCCGTGTCGGAGGCCCCGATGACGCCCCGCTGATGCAGGCGCAGCTGGCCGATGGCGATGTGCGGCTGTCGTTGCTCAATCTCGGGGCTATCACGCAGGGCTGGTGGGTGCCTTGCGGCGGGGCCTCGGTGCCCGTGGTTCTGGGCTATGAGGCACCGGGGGCCTATCTGAACGACGATGCCTATCTCGGGGCGATTGTGGGCCGGGTTGCCAACCGCACCAGCGGCGGGCGGCTGGTGATCGACGACCGGATTTTCCAGCTGTCGCAGAACGAGGGCCAGACCCACCTGCATGGCGGCACACGCGGGCTGGCGCGGCGGTTGTGGGACATCGAGGCCGACAGCGCCGCCAATGCGGTCCGGTTTTCCTATCGCTCGGCCAATGGCGAAGAGGGTTACCCCGGCAATGTCGATTTCAAGGTGACCGTGGCGTTGAAGGGCGCGTGCGTCACCTATGATATGGCGGCAACCACTGACCGCCCCACGCCGGTCAATCTGGCGCAGCATAACTACTATAACCTGATGGGGGGCGGTGAGATCTGGGGCCATCGCCTGACCTGTATCGCCGATCGCCGCACGCCGGCGGACGGGCGCGGCTTGCCGACCGGTGAGATCCTGCCGGTCGCGGGCAGCCGCTATGATTTCCGCGATCTGACCGCGCTGGGTGCGATGGATCCGGGGCGCGAGGGGGCTGATATCAACCTGATGTTCCCCGAGTCTCGCGATCCGGCGGACCCGGTGGCGCAACTGGTGGCCCCGAACGGGTTGCGCCTGCGGCTCTGGTCCGATCAGCCCGGCGCGCAGCTCTATACCGCCCAGCATCTGACGGCGCGTCCCGGCGGCTGGGCCGACAAGAGCCTCTGGCCGTTTCACGGGATCTGCATCGAGCCGCAGGCCCCGCCCGATGCGCTGAACCAGCCGGGGTTTCCCTCGATCCTGATCGACCCCGACCGCCCCTATCGCCAACATCTGAGCGTCGAAATCACGGAGGTCCCGTCATGCGCTGGCTGATCCTGCTGCTCTGGCCATTGCCCGCCTTCGCGGCGTCTGATTTTCCACCCGTGGAGTGGATGCAAACCGATCCGGCAGAGGTCGAGCTGGGGCAATTGCTGTTCTATGACCCCATCCTGTCGGGCAATCAGGGCGTCGCCTGCGCCACCTGTCACAGCCCGCGTTTCGGCACCGCCGACGGCGTGTCGCTGGGGTTGGGCGATGGCGGTATCGGGCTGGGCCCGGACCGCTGGGCCGATCCCGAGAACCTGCCCGAACAACGCGTGCCGCGCAACGCGCCGGGGCTGTTCAATCTGGGGGCCTCGGAATTTTCGGTGCTGTTCAACGACGGGCGGCTTGAGGCCGACCCCACACGCCCCGGCGGCATGCGCACACCGTTGGGCGAAAACATGGTCGAAGGCTTCGACTCGGTGCTGGCGGCGCAGGCGATGTTTCCGGTGCTTTCCGCCGATGAAATGGCCGGTCACTATTCGGAAAACGCCATCTCCCGCGCGGTGCGGATGGGGCAATTGTCGCTGCCCGGCGGGGCCTGGGACCAGCTTGCCGCGCGGGTGACCGATATCCCGGAATACCGCGCCCGGTTTGACGATGTTCTGGGGCAGGGCGCGCCGGTGGATTTCACCGATATCGCCAATGCCATCGCCGCCTTCGTGGCCTATGAATGGCGCGCCGATGACAGCCCGTTTGACCGCTATCTGGCGGGCGCGCCGCTGGAGCCCGCCGCCGAACGCGGCCGGGGGTTGTTTTACGGCGCTGCCGGGTGCGCCGTCTGCCATTCGGGCCGGTTCCAGACCGATTCTCAGTTTTACGCCATCGCGATGCCGCAGATCGGGCCGGGCAAGGCCGCCCGGTTCGAGGATAATGCCCGCGACGAGGGCCGCATGCGGGTGACCGGCGATCCTGCCGATGCCTATGCGTTTCGCACGCCATCCCTGCGCAACGTGACGCTCACCGCGCCCTATGGTCATTCCGGGGCCTATGCCACGCTGGAGGGTGTGATCCGCCAGCATCTCGATCCGGTGGGGGCGCTGATGTCCTATGATCGCAGCCAGGCGATCCTGCCCGATCTTGCCGGGGCCTCGGATTGGCGGGTGCTGGACGACCCCGCCGAGATGCAGGCAATAGCGGACGCGAATGTGCTGGAGCCGATGTCTCTGGACGAGGCGCAGATCGCCGATCTGATCGCCTTTCTTGAGGCGCTGACCGAGCCGGGGTCACAAAATGGCCGGCTGGGAGTGCCCGAAACCGTGCCGAGCGGTCTGCCCGTCGATCAATAGGCCCGATTCATCGCAATGCGCGCGTTCAACGTGACCGCGCGCCAGTCGCCTTCGGTCCCGTCAGGCCAGATCACCCTGATCTCGGCGGTTTCCGCATCGCCCAGCCCGAAATGAAGCGGCCCGGCAACACCGCCCGCATGGCCGCCGCCCACGGTGATTTCCTGTGTCCACAGTCGATCCCCGGCCCGAACCTCCACAAAGCCGCCGACCGCAAAACGATTGACTCCGTCCTGCAGGACATCGACCTGCAACCAGCTACCGGCCTCGGTCACATTCTCATAGAGCTCCATCGGCGCGCGGCGGTTCACCACCGCCAGATCCAGCAGCCCGTCGCCATTCATGTCGATCAGGGCCGCGCCGCGGCTGCGCGCCATCCCGGCAACACCGGCCTGCAGACCTGCCTCGCGGAACACGCCATCGGCCGCCCCCATCAAGAGGTTATTGGGGTCATCCATGGCGCTGCCGGGCATTTGTTCGACATTGCCCTTGGACACAAAGAGATCGTTCCAGCCATCCCGATCGACATCGCCAAACACCGCGTGCCAGCCGGTCGAAGGGCGCCCGTCGCCGCCGGTATAGGGCCGCTGCGCCGTCGCCCCGCGCGCATAGGGGGCATCGAGATAGGTGGGTCCGCCCGCCTCACGGTCCAGCATCTGCAGGCGCTGATCGCCCATCGAGGTCATGTAGATCTCAGGCAATCCATCACCATCCAGATCGCGCGAAGCAATGCCCATGCCCCAGAGCTGAAAGGCGTTCCAGCCATCCTCGGCGGTGTATTGGCGGGGGGTGCCTTCCATCGCCCACATCTGTTCCTGCCCGTGACGGATGTAATAGTGCCGGTCATTCGACACCCGCAGGTCGGCGCGACCCTGCCGCCCCCAATCGGAAAACAGCATCGATAGCGGGCAATAGCCGGGTTCCAGCGGCATAGGCACGCCATAGCGGTCGCCGTCGGGGCGGTAGAGCAGGCTTTGATCGCAGGCCTCGAACGGGCCCTCGGGGTCGCTGCGGTCGACGTAATTGCCAAAGGCCAGCGTGGGCAGGCGCGCGCCCGCCTCCCAGGTGGCGGAAAAGGCGGTGGTCCAGCGGTCGCCGCTTTCGAACCCCAGCCCCTCGAACGCCCCAAATTCGCAGCCCCCCAGCCCGCGCATCAGGCGGTTTTCCCCGACGCGCAGGATCGCCAGATCCAGCACCCCATCGCTGTCGATATCCAGCGGATAGGCCCCGGTGACGCCGGTCAGCGCCAGCGCGTCGGGCGTGTCGGCGGTAAAGACGAAATCGCCCCCATTCTGCATCAGCTGGGCCGGGCTGTCGCCACCGGCGACATAGAGCTCGGGCAAGCCATCGCCGCTGCAATCGAAGGCGGCCACACCGCCGCCGACGAAAAATTCCCAGCCGCCGGTATAGGCATGATCGGGCAGCGGGCGCGGCTCGAACGCGGGCTGCGCCACCGCCAGCCCGGGCAGGAGAATGAATGCAATGCTAAGCCTCATTGGCGGCAAGCCCCTTTATGGTCTGCGCGGTGACGCCTTCCATCGCGTAGGCCGCGGCCCCCTTGGCCCACATCAGATCGCCCCATTTATGGATGCGGATTTCGGGCAATGCGGCATCGACCTGCACGACCGAAGCACGCACGCGCGCCAGCACCTCTTCGGAATAGAGAAAATCGAACGCCATCTGCTCGCCCGACAGGATCAGCAGGGCGGGATCGAAGATGTTGATGATATTGGCCAGCCCCATGGCAAACATGCGCCCGGCGCGATCCAGGATGCTCTGCGCCATCGCATCGCCGCCGCGCGCGCGGGCGTAAAGCAGCGACAGATCTTCTTCGGGCAGGGCACCGCTGCGGATATTGGCCTCGCGCAGCAGGGCGTAATCGCCGACATAGGCCTCTAGGCAACCGCGTTGGCCGCAGCGGCAAAGCGCACCATCCAGTTGCACCTTGGTATGGCCAAACTCCGCGCCGCAGCCGCGATCGCCGCGATAGATCCGGTTGTCGATCACGATCCCCATGCCGACACCCTGTTCGATGGTGATAACGATGAAGTCGGAGGTGTTGCGGCCTTCGCCGAACTGCTGCTCGGCCATGGCGACCAGGTTGGCGTCGTTATCCATAAAGAACGGAAAGGGCAGGGCGGCGGTCAGCATCCGCCCCAGATGCACATTGCGGGCATCCAGCGAGGGCGACCAATGCACGAAATTGCGCGCCGCGTCGATCTGTCCGGACAGGCCCAGACCGACGCCGGAAATTTCGGACCGGTCCCGCCCGGCCGCAACGCAGGCCCCGTCCAGCGCCTGGCCCACCAGCGTCACCAGTTCTTCGGGCGACAAGAGCGGCCCGGGCAGCGGTTCGTCATATTCGCCCACCGTGTTGCCTTCGAAATCGACCAGAATCACCGTGGCCGATCGATCGGCGATCTTCAGGCCCGCCATCAGATGCGCCGCCCCCCGGATCTTTAGCGCCACGCGCGGGCGGCCCCGCTTGGCCCCTTCGCGGTCGGCTTCGGGCAGGACCTCCTCGATCAGGCCTGCGGCCAGCAGTTCCGAGGTGATGGCCGTGACGGTTGCGGGGCTGACGCTGGTTTCGCGCGCGATGTCGATGCGGGCGATTCGGCCCGCAGTGCGAATGGTGTCGAACACCTGCTGGCGCCCAACCTCGCGTTGTTCCAATCCATGAGTTGCGCGCCCAAGCCCGGTCATGATCGCTCCCTTTTCAGTATAATTCACCAAAAAAAATAATTCGGCAAGCAGTCTGAACTTTACCCCGGTTATTTAATTTGATCTTCAAAAAAAATAATGCTAGCGTAAGATTACATAACGGGAGTCCCGCCAGGGGCTCCCTATAAATGCACCAGGGAGGAATAGATGAGATTTCTGAAACGTATCGCCACGACTCTGTTCGCGGTCATGTTTGCCACAACGGCATTCGCACAAGGCATCACCGTTGGTGTCAGCTGGTCCAATTTCCAGGAGGAGCGCTGGGCCACGGATGAGGCCGCCCTCGTTGCCGCGCTGGAGGCCGCCGGGGCCAATTATCTCTCGGCCGATGCGCAATCTTCGTCGGCCAAGCAGCTTTCGGATATCGAAAGCCTGATCGCCCAGGGCGTTGATGCGCTGATCATCCTGGCCCAGGACGCGCAGGCCATCGGCCCCGCCGTTCAGGCCGCAGCCGATGAAGGCATCCCGGTCATCGCCTATGACCGCCTGATCGAGGATGACCGCGCCTTTTATCTGACCTTCGACAATGTCGAAGTGGGCCGGATGCAGGCGCGCGCCGTTCTGGCCGCCGCCCCCACGGGCCGCTATGTCATGATCAAGGGTTCGCCCACTGACCCCAACGCGGACTTCCTGCGCGGTGGCCAGCAGGAGATCATCCAGGCCGCAATTGATGCCGGCGATATCGAGATCGTGGGCGAGGCCTATACCGATGGCTGGCTGCCCGCCAACGCACAGCGCAACATGGAGCAGATCCTGACCGCGACCGACAATGGCGTCGATGCCGTGATCGCATCCAACGACGGCACCGCCGGTGGCGTTGTGGCCGCGCTGACCGCGCAGGGCATGGAAGGTATCCCGGTTTCGGGTCAGGATGGCGACCATGCCGCTCTGAACCGTGTGGCTTCGGGCACCCAGACCGTGTCGGTCTGGAAAGACGCCCGTGATCTGGGCCGCGCCGCGGGCGAGATTGCCGTGGCACTGGCCGGTGGCACCATGATGGCCGATGTCGACGGCGCGCAGAGCTGGACCTCGCCGGGCGGCACCACCATGACCTCGATGTTCCTGGCCCCGGTTCCGGTCACGGCCGAGAATCTCTCGGTTGTCGTCGATGCCGGCTGGATCGAGCTTGAGGCGCTTTGCCAGGGCGTGACCAACGGCCCGGCACCCTGCAACTGAGCCTGACCAACCCGACGCGCCCCTGGAATATCCGGGGGCGCGTCATCCCCATACGCTGATCATTGGAGTTCGGACATGACCGACACCCCGTCTCAGCCGATTCCCGCACAAAGCAAGAAATCCGTGTTCCAGCAGCTCGAGCTGGATACCCGTCTGCTTGGGATGATCGGTGCCTTCATCGTTCTTGCCCTCGGCTTCGACCTCATAACCGACGGTCGTTTCCTGACGCCGCGCAATATCTTCAACCTGACGATCCAGACGGTTTCCGTGGCCATCATGGCCTGCGGCATGGTGTTCGTGATCGTCAACCGGCACATTGACCTGAGTGTCGGTGCGCTATTGGCGACCACTTCGGCGATCATGGCGATGACGCAGACCGAGATCCTGCCGAATATGCTGGGCTTTGGACTGGACAACCCGATGACGGCCCCGATTGCCATTATCGTGGGCCTGCTGGCGGGAACGCTGATCGGGGCTTTCCAGGGCTGGATGATCGGCTATCTGACGATCCCGGCCTTCATCGTGACGCTTGGCGGGTTCCTGGTCTGGCGCAACGTGGGCTGGTTTCTGACCAACGGTCAGACCATCGGCCCGCTGGACGCGAATTTTCTGATCTTCGGCGGCACCAACGGCACGATCGGGCCGACCTGGTCCTGGATCCTGGGCGGGTTGGCCACGGCCGCGGCCATTGCATCGCTGTGGAACGGACGGCGGGCGAAATCGGCGCATGGGTTTCAGGTCAAACCGATCTGGGCCGAAGCGACCCTGTCGGCGATCGTGGCCGCTTCGATCATGGGGTTCATCTGGATCCTCAACAGTTATGAAATCCCGGTCGGCCGTCTGCGCCGCCTCTTTGAGGCGCGCGGCGAGGTCATGCCGGAAGGCTTTACCGCCTATTACGGATTGCCGGTCTCGGTTCTGCTGCTGATTGCAATCGCGATCGGTATGACCATCATCGCCCGCCGCACCCGGTTTGGCCGCTATATCTTTGCCACCGGCGGAAACCCCGATGCTGCCGAGCTGTCGGGCATCAATACCCGGATGCTGACCGTCAAGATCTTTGCGTTGATGGGCGCGCTCACGGCTGTGTCTGCGGTGGTCGCCTCGGCGCGTCTGGCCAACCACACAAACGATATCGGCACATTGGACGAACTTCGCGTCATCGCGGCGGCGGTCATTGGCGGCACGGCCCTGTCGGGTGGCATGGGCACGATCCATGGGGCCATCCTGGGGGCCCTGATCATGCAGAGCCTGCAATCGGGCATGGCCATGGTCGGCGTCGATGCTCCTTTTCAGAACATCGTTGTCGGCTCGGTTCTGGTTTTGGCCGTGTGGATCGATATCGTTTACCGCAAACGCACGGGAGGGCACTGAGATGGCGACGCCTTTGGTAGAAATGCGCGACATGTCGATCTCGTTCGGCGGGATCAAGGCGGTCGATCACGTGACGGTCGATCTCTATCCCGGCGAGGTGGTGGGTCTTCTGGGTCATAACGGGGCCGGGAAATCGACCCTGATCAAGATGCTCTCGGGGGCCTATACGCCCGATAGCGGTGAGATCTTCATCAATGGCGAAAAGGTCTCGATCACCAACCCGCGCGATGCCCGCGCCCATAATATCGAGACCATCTATCAGACGCTGGCGCTGGCCGATAATCTCGATGCGGCCTCGAACCTCTTTCTGGGGCGCGAATTGGTAACCCCTCTGGGGCTGGTCGACGATGCCGCGATGGAGGCGGAAACGCGCAAGATCATGGCGCGGCTCAACCCGAACTTCCAGAAATTCTCGGCCCCGGTTTCGGCGCTGTCGGGTGGGCAACGCCAATCGGTCGCCATTGCGCGCGCGGTCTATTTCAACGCCCGCATCCTGATCATGGATGAACCCACCGCCGCATTGGGCCCGCATGAGACCCAGATGGTGTCGGACCTGATCCACCAATTGAAGGCGGAGGGCATCGGCATTTTCCTGATCGACCACGACGTGCATCAGGTGATGAACCTCTGCGACCGCGCCAGCGTGATGAAAAACGGCGGGCTTGTCGGCACGGTCAATGTCGGTGAGGTCACCGATGACGATCTGCTCGGCATGATCATCCTGGGGAAAAACCCGAAAGAGGCGGCATAAGCCAGCCGCCAGAGATCCGCCCTGTCGTAATTTGCAGGGCGGATTTCGCATTCCTGCACGTAAGCATTGTCGCGGAACGGGCAATCTGGCCGGGACCCCCCCCCCCGTGAGGATCCCGCCATGACCGCCACCGCAGAAAAACCCCGCAGCCGCGCCGGAGGCCGCGCCGCCCGCAAGGCGCTGCGCAGCGCACCGCAACACGACATGCTGCCCGGCCTGGAAAATCGCCTGCCCCATTGCGAGGTGATGGACGGGGGGCAGGTCGAGCGCATCGACGCCGCCTCGATGGATATCCTGGAAAATGTGGGCGTGGTGTTCCGCGACGACATCGCTCTGGCCGATTGGAAACGTGTGGGCGCGGATGTGCGGGGCGACCGGGTGCATCTGGACCGGGGCCTTGTGCGCGATCTGATCGCCACCATCCCGTCCGATTTCACCTATCACGCGCGCAACCCGGCCAAAAATGTGCGGCTTGGCGGGCGACACGCGATCTTCGTGCCGATGACCGGCGCGCCCTTTCTGCGCGATCTCGACGGCGTCCGGCGCAATCCGCTGCTGGACGATCTGGCGATGTTCCACAAGCTCAGCCACATGTCGCCCGCGCTGCATTCCTCGGCCCATCACATCGTCGAACCCTATGACCACCCGATCAGCCAGCGGCATCTGCGGATCACCCATTCCTCGATGAAATATTCCGACAAGACCTTCATGGGCATGACCACCAGTCCGAAAAACGCCGAAGATGTGATGGAGATGTGCGCGATCCTCTTTGGCGCGGAGTTCATGGAGACCCACCCCGTCACCACCGGCAATTGCAACGGCAACAGCCCGCTTGTGTGGGACGAGACCATGCTGGGCGCGATGCGCGCCTTTTGCCGGCGCAATCAGCCGGTTCTGTGCAGCCCCTTCGTTCTGGGCGGGGCCAATACGCCCGCCTCGGTCGCGCCAGCCGTGGCGCAGCTCAATGCCGAGGCGCTGAGCGCGCTGGCCTATACGCAAGTGATCCGGCGCGGCTGCCCGGCGATTTACGGGCATTACCTCAGCACCGTGTCGATGAAATCGGGGGCGCCGATGGCGGGCACCCCGGAAATCAGCCTGATGAACTTCATGATCGGGCAGATGGCGCGGCATTACGGCGTGCCCTGGCGCACCTCGAACACGCTTGGCGGGGCCAAGACCTTCGATGCCCAGGCGGGCTATGAAAGTGCGACGACCCTTTCGGCGGTGATGCATGCGGGGGCGAATTATATCTGGCATTCGGCGGGTTGGAACGAGGCCGGGATGCATTGCGACGTGGCCAAATTCGTCGTCGATGCCGAACAATGCGCCATGGCTTACCGGATGGCGGAAGGTCCGCGATGGGATGATTTCGACGAGGCCATCGCGGCGGTGTCCGATATCGGCCCCGGCGGTCATTACCTGGGCCACCCGCATACGCAGGAGAATTTCCAGCGGGCGTTTTTCATGCCCGAGCTGTTTGACAACAACTCAATCGAGCAATGGGCCGCCGAGGGCAGTGTCGAGATCACCGAACGTGGGCTGAACATGGCAAAGAAGATGCTGCGCGAATACGAAGAGCCGGTGCTGGACGCGGGCCGCAGCGAGGCGCTGCTGGACTATATTGCGCGCCGCGAGCGCGAGATCCCGGCGGCGGATGCGTTGAACCAGGAGTTTTGATCGCGATAACAATGGTCGGGTTTGGGGACGGAGCTGCCGACGGGCAAATGTCCGCAAACGACCAGCACCGCTCGATCTTTAACATTTGAAGCCATCGAAGCCGCTCAAGAGCCGAAAGTGAGCAGAGCGTTTATGTCCCGAGTAGAAAGGGACGATCACCTCTGCAAAAGGAAGGCGTGATTTCCAAACAGCGCACTTGTGACCGTGTGCCGGACGAGATAGGTAACGCCGTCTTTTTCCAGTTTTGCGATGCCACCACCCAGTGCACTTTGCGTGATGCCAAGATGGGAAAACAAAGCGCCTTGAATGACGTCTTCGTTCAACCTTTCGTCCAGGCTAAACGTCAAGGCAAACTCAAACGCATAGTCGCTGTCGCAATTCACATGGAATCCACTCGTTATGTCTTCGGAGCGGGGGTTGGGGCCATTGCCGCCGTCCAACGAAAACGAGGTAGCGCCCTCACCGATATCGCCATTGTACCCGTATGCATGAGCCGCCCAGACGATCTGTTCCAGATCCGGGCAAGCCTGGGTGGCGACTTCGGAAAATATGAGGACAAACTTTGCCAGTTCTGACCCTTTGCCTGTCAGCTCGGCAAGAAGCGCGTCGGTGATCGGGTCTTGCCGGCTGAGGTTGCGGCTTGCGGTCAGTGCGATCCCCTTGGTGCCATCTGGAAAGTCAAAAAGGGCGGGACCGAGCGTGTAGTTGATCCCGGTCTTCCCGACCGCCTTTGATGTCCAGAACCTTGAGTCGACAAGCGACCAGCTCACATCTTCGGGGACCGAGGCAAAGAAGAAACGCGTTTCTTCGGTGGTCTCTTTCAGGTTGGGCTGCGCTTGGACAAATGCAAGCAACTGATCATGGTTTTCCCGAGTCCTGGGCAGTAGCAATGCGCCGTCAGAGATCTTTCCATCGTCAGCAACAAGGCACGAAAAGGCAAATCTGGTATCGGGTTTCTGGAACAGGAGACGCCCAACGCGACCGCCGTCTTCGTCGACGCTGTACTTTCGATCGACTTCGAAGAAACCTGCTTGCGTCAGGCGATCTGGAAAACCATTGGGAAGTTCAATGATTGAGAGGTACTGGTCAGCAAATGTCGCGAGGGCGTCCAATTCTGCCATAGTGTGTGCCAAATCCGATGACGACCCGGTGTCGCGTCAGGTCACAGTGCGATTGGACCCAATGCAACGGTGCAATCCGCATGCTATCCGTGCGCCATGAACTGGACAACAAACAATTGCGGCATCCCAAGGACCGGACAAAAGGGCTCAAACCCGCCAATGTTCACTCCGCCCCGGCCCGCCATTCCTTCCACCTCAAATAAGCGTTTGCGCCCAGATCGGAAAACGGGCGCGGCGGCAGGCGGGTTGGCTCGGCCTCGAAGCGCAGGGCGCGGGTGATGTCACTTTCCACGTCCAAGGCCATTTCGGCGGCCCCGATCCCCGTCATCGTGCCGCGCGCGGTGCCCAACCCGTTCTGACAGCAGGCGGCATAGACGCCTTCCTCGACCTCGCCCGCGACGGACACGCCATTGCGGCTGAGGCAGAGGTGACCGGCCCAGGAATAGGCCATCTCCATCCCGCGCAATGCAGGAAAGCGGTTGCCGAATTTTTCGCCATGGACGCGGGCGGCGCGGGCAAGGGCCGCGTCGCTGGCCACCATGCCGGGTTTGAAACTGGCGCAGGTGCGGGTGATGATCCGATTGCCGCCCTGGCCCGCATCGATCCGACGCATGGTGGTGCCCATCGGATCGGCAGGCGTGATGCCCCATCGCGCGGCCCCGTCAACGGCCCCCTCCGGCAGTTCAGGTGTCATCGAGGCATAGAGAAAGATGTGCATCAGCCGCCCCGATGCAATGCCGAAGCTTTCGAGATGGCCATTGGTGCCGAGGATAATCAGGGGCGTTGTGACGGACCCGCGCGGGGTGCTGACATGCCAGTCATTGCCGAGGCGGGCAAAGCCGGTGACCGGGCTCTGTTCATACAACTGAGCGTCCGACGAAAGGCCCCGCGCCAGCCCGCGCACATAGCCCGCCGGTTGCAGCATCACGGTGCCGGGCGTGTAGAGCCCCGAGAGGTAATAGGCGCTGCCGGTCAGGTCTCGCATCGCCTGCGCATCCAGCATCTCGCATGGCTCGCCAAGTCCCGCCAGATGGCGGGCATAGCTTTCGTTATGGGCGTGGCCGCGGGCGCTGGCCGCCCCGTTAACCTTGCCCGCCGGGTCGATGAAATCCCGTGGGATGGCGTATTCTTCTGCCGCGGCTTGTGCAAATCCGATCGCCCGCCGGTTCAGCGCAATACGCGCCGCATCATCGCCCGACCCTGCGTAATCCGACGAGGACAGATCATGCGGCAGGTCGATCATGAAACCCGAATTGCGCCCCGCCGCCCCTTCGGCCACACGGCCCGCCTCAAGAATGACCACATCGAGGCCCGGATCGATCTGCAACGCCCGACGCGCTGCCGAGAGCCCCGCGAACCCGGCCCCAATGACCACCAGATCGGCGGTGATATCGCCCGCCAGCGGCGTGGCGGGGGGCCGGCCGGGCAGGATCGCGCTCCAGGCGGCGGGGCCTTTATGCGTCGGCAGGCGTTTGGCGTGATAGGCGGTCATCGTTGCGCCTTTCCCCGGTTCAGGCAGAATTAAGGCGCGCGTCGATGGCATCGAGCGTGTCCGTCAGCGCCGTCGTGGCCCCGCCATCGCTCAATCCTTCGACCATCATCAGGCTCAGCGTTCCGGGCGTAGCAAGCGCCTCTTTCTCGGCCTTGAGGCACCCGGCCTCTTTGCCCATGGCGCTCAGGAATCCAGCGACCAGTTGTGTGGTAAAAAGCGCCGCGTCGTCGCGATCGCCGCCCTTGGCGGCAAGCCAACCGGCCCCGGTCTCTAGCATTGCGAGAATACCGGGAACCAGCGCGCAGGCGGCGAAATGGCTGTTCAATGCGGCCTCGCTGGCCACCGCGACCACCGGGTTCATGTTGCCAAAGAGGGGCTCGATTGCGTCCCCGGTCGGATAGATCGCCAGGGGGCAGCCGCCCTTCTCAAGAAACCCGAGCGGGATCATGATGCTGATATCGGAGGCGGGCGCGCACCAGCGGGCCAGATCGGCGGCGGAAATGCCTGCCATCACCGAGACGATGCGCTGACCGGGGCGAAACCGCAGCCCCGCCACAACGCTTTCGGCCAGATGCGGGCGCAGGCACAGAAACAGCGTGTCGCAGGCATCGACCACGTCTTGATTGGGCTGGGCCGTGATGGTCTCGAATGCGGCCGAAAGCTCTGCGGCAATCGCCTCGTTCCGCTCGGACACCACAACGCTATGCCCATCGCGCGCCAGTGTCCGCGCCATCGGGGCCGCGATATGGCCGGTGCCGATGAACCCGATACGCCCGGTCACGCCACCGCCTCGTCGGCATCATCAGAGAGGTCGATCCAGATGGTTTTCAACTGCGTATACTGATCATGCGCGTGGATGGAATTGTCGCGCCCGCCGAAACCCGATTGGCCGTAGCCGCCAAAGGGTGTGCTGATATCGCCCTCGCCAAAGCTGTTGATGGTGACGGTGCCCGCCCGGATGGCCCGCGCGCCGCGAATGGCGCGTTTGGCATTGGCGGTGAAGATCGAGGCGCAGAGGCCGTAATCGGTATCGTTAGCCATCGCGATGGCCTGATCGAAATTGTCGATCTCGATGACGCTGAGAACCGGGCCGAAGATTTCCTCGCGCGCCAGAGCATGATCATTGCCGGGCAGCTCCAGCACCGTGGCTTCGACAAACCCGTCCTTCGCGCCGCCGCCCAGGATCACGGTTTCGGCCTGCTCCAGATAGCCGCAGACCTTGTCGAAATGGGTGCGGCTCACCAGCGCCCCCAGCCGGGTTTCGGGATCCAGCGGGTCGCCCACCGGCCAATGCGCCGCGTGATGGGCGATGCGCTCCAGCAGCTCTGCCTTGACGTCCCGATGCACGATCAGGCGCGAGGTGGCCGAGCAGTTTTCGCCCATGTTCCAGAACGCGCCATTCACCACATGCGCCGCCACCCGGTCGAGGTTCTCGGCATCCTCCATCACCACGGCCGGGTTCTTGCCGCCCATCTCCAGCACGACCTCTTTCGCGTTCGACTCGGCCGAGTAGCTCAGGAATTTCTTGCCCGTCACGGTCGATCCGGTGAAGGAGACCATGTCGATATCCATATGCCGCCCGATGGGTTCGCCCACCTCGGCCCCGCCGCCCGGCACCACGTTCAAAACCCCGCGCGGCAGGCCCGCCTCGGATGCCAGTTCCGCCACGCGCAGCGCCGTCAGCGATGTCTCCTCGGCCGGTTTCACCACCACCGAACAACCCGCCGCCAGCGCCGGGCCGATTTTCCAGGCCAGCATCAGCAGGGGGAAGTTCCACGGCAGCACCAGCCCGACAACGCCGATGGGTTCACGCAGCACCATGGCGATGTGATCATCGCTGGCGGGGCTGACCTGATCGTAGATCTTGTCAATCACCTCGGCATGCCACTTGATGCAATGGATGGTCTCGGGGATGTCCACGGTTTCGCAATCATAGATGGTCTTGCCGCTGTCGAGGCTCTCCATTACCGCCAGGTCGCGCGCGTTCCGGGTCAGGAGCTTGGCAAAGCGGATCAGCACATCCTTGCGCGCGCTTGGGTGCATCCTGCTCCAGCGCCCGTCGTCAAATGCCTCACGCGCCTTGGTCACGGCGAAATCCACATCCGCCGCGCCGCAGGCGGCAATCCCGGTCAGAACCGTGCCTGTGGCCGGGTTCCGCGTTTCGAACACCTTGCCCGAGGCGGCGGGCCGGTACGCCCCGTCGATAAAGGCGGCGGTCGGAAAATCCAGATCCTCCGCAATCGCCCGATATTCGTCCCTGGTCAGCAACCCCATGTCTCAGCCCTCCGCCTCAATCGCCGCAATCGTGGTTTTCAGCACGCCGATCACCTGTTCCAGCGCGCGTTTGTCATCCTTGTTCAGCCCCGTCAGCGGCGGGCGCATCGGCCCGGTGTCGATGCCCGTGAGGGTGACGCCATACTTGATACACTGGATGAACTTGCCGCCCTGTTCCAGCACCCGCATCAAGGGCATCAGCGCCGACATGATACGCCGGCCCTTGGCGAAATCGCCCTGGGTCACACAGGCACGGTAAAGCGCGATATGCTCACGGGGCAGGAAATTCGATCCGCCACAGACCCAGAACGGGGATCCCCAGGCAAAGAACTCCAGCGCCTGATCGTCCATGCCACAGCCCATCTGGATATGCGGGTAATCGCGGGCCAGAAGATGCACCCGGTTGATATCGCCCGAGCTTTCCTTGATGGCGCAGAAATTGCGGCTGCGCCCGACGCGGTCCAGAAACTCCTCGCCCATCATGGTGCCGGTCCGGTGCGGGTAATTATAGAGCATCACCGGCAGCCCCGCCGCCTTGTCGATGGCCAGCGCATTCAGCGCGTTTTCGCGGTCGGTGGGCACCGAATAGGCGGGGCTGGCCAAGAGGATCGCATCGGCCCCCATCTCACGCGCGCCGGCGGCCAAGGCGATGGAATCGGGGGTCATCATCGCACCGGTGCCGACGACAAAGGGCACGCGGGGGCCAATGCGCTCCTTGGTAAACCGCGCCAGTTCCAGCCGTTCGGCCACGCTTTGGGCATAGTTTTCGCCGGTCGACCCGCCCGAGATGATGCCGTTCACCCCGGCGGCCAGCAGGCTCTCGATGACATCGGCCAGCGCGTCCAGATTGGGCGTGCCATCGGCATGGAACGGGGTCACGACGGGGGTATATATCCCGTCAAAGCGAAAGATCGGGGTCATCTCGGGGCCTTTCATGCGGTCCGCGCGCCGGGCAGGGTGCCAAGCGGCATCTCCAGCCCGCCGGGCATCACAAAACTTTCAATCCGGTTGCGCGACAGGTTCCAGTGTTCGGTGGCAAGGGTGCCGGCGGCCTCCGCGTCGCGCGCTTCGATGGCGGCGATGATCCGGTCATGCTGATCGGCGGCCTGCGTGATGCTTTCGGCCATGCCCGCATTGGCCGGGCGGTAGAAGGTCATCGAAATGCGGGCGTGGTCGATCAGAAGCCGCCGGAATGAGGGCAGCAGGTAGATATTGCCCGCCATTTCGCCGGTGATCTCGTGAAACCGGTTGTTCAGGATGGCGCGGTCGCGGGCCGAGCCCGTGCGCAGCGCCGCGCGAAACTGGTCCTGCGTGTCCTTCAGCGCCGCGATCTGATCGGCGCTCGCGTTCTCCGCCGCCAGCCGCAGAACAGCGCCATAGATCATCGGCGCGGCAAGGAAGAAATCGCGCAGCGTGGTGTGCGACATCTCGGAAACCCGCGCGCCCCGGTTCTGGCGCAGATCGACATATCCCTCGCCCGCCAGCCGCCGGAACACCTCACGCAAGGGCGTGCGCGACAGGCCAAACTCAGAGCTCAGCCGGGCTTCGTCCAGATCGGTGCCCGGCCGCATTTCCAGCGTCAGGATCGCCGTTTTCAGCCGGTCATAGGCCGTGTCTTTCGGGTTGCGTGCCGCCATGCGAGTCTCCGTTTCTGCCCCGCAGTAGCATTTCTCGCACACAAAGAAAATACATATTGCATACAAAATATGAATATGATCAGGAGTAGATCTGGGGCACTCCTATGGCGGTTCTTGAAAATGCCGGAAAAAATCTCGTTTCTGCTGGTCGAGGAGCTGACGCATATGGCGTTTGGCTGTGCCGTCGATCCTTTGCGCATCGCCAATCTGGTCAGCGGCGAGGCGCTCTATGACTGGTCATTGATTTCCGAGAACGGGCACAATGTGACCGCCTCGAACGGGGCCGTCACGCAGGTCGATTTCGGGCTCGATCAGATGCCGCCGGCCGATTGGCTCTTTGTCCTTTCGGGCATCAATGTCGCCAATCACACCAAACGCCCGCTGATGGCCGCGATCCGGCGGCAGGCCCGCAAGGGGGTGCGGATCGGGGGGTTGTGCTCGGCCAGCTGGATTCTGGCGCGCGCCGGTCTGCTCGACGGGATGAGGGCCGCCATTCACTGGGACTATCACGATGCCTTCATGGAAGAATTTCCCGATGTGAACCTGCAAAGCAGCGTTTTTGTCGCCGATGAGCGGATCGTTACGGCCTCGGGCGGCACCGCCACCGCCGATCTGATGCTGAACCTGATCGAGCGGAGCCATGGTGCCGATCTGGCCACCGAAGTGGCCGATCAGATGGTCTATAACACGGTGCGCGAGGCCAGCGCCGAACAGCGCGTGTCGATCCAGTCGCGCCATGGCATCCGCAACACGCATCTGACCCATGCCATCGCCCGGATGACGGAAACGGTCGAGGATCCGCTGTCACCCGCCGCGATCGCCTCCGAGATCGGCATATCCACCCGCCAGCTGGAGCGTCTCTTTGGCCGCTACCTGAATTGCTCGCCCAAGAAATACCAGGTCGATATCCGCCTGCAAAAGGCGCGCAACCTGCTGTTGCAGACCGAGATGCCGGTGACCGAGATCGCCCTTGCCGCCGGGTTCAAGAGCTCAGGCCATTTCGCCCGCGTCTACCGCACGCATTTCGGCGTCAGCCCCGGGGAACAGCGCAACAGGATCACCTGAGGCGCAGGCCGGACTCAGCATCGAAAAAGAGGGCGTTTTCGGGATCGACCGTCAGCCCCACCTGCGATCCCGAACCGGGCTGGGTCTGTTCATGCGCCTCGACCGTGACGCGGGTTCCGTCTTCGGCATGCAGGTAATGATAGGCAACCCCACCCAACTGCTCGGAAATATCGACCGTATGGCTGTCGCCCTCGGCCAGGCGCAGCTGTTGCGGGCGCACGCCGACCGTCAGGGGCCCGCTGGCCGGCGCGGATGCGGGGGCCGGCAATGTCATGTTGCCCAGGCCCGGCACCGTGACGCCGCCATCCCCGGCCATTGCCGGAAAGAAATTCATCGCCGGGCTGCCGATGAAACCGGCGACAAACTGATTGTCGGGGTCGTTATAGAGGTCCAGCGGCTTGCCCACCTGCTCGATCCGGCCCGCGCGCAGCACGACGATCTTGTCGGCCAGTGTCATCGCCTCGACCTGATCATGGGTGACATAGATCATCGTCGCCCCGATCTCGTTATGCAGCCGCGCGATTTCCACCCGCATCTCGACGCGCAGCTCGGCATCGAGATTGGATAGCGGCTCATCGAACAGGAACACCTCGGGCCCGCGCACGATGGCCCGGCCAATGGCGACCCGCTGACGCTGCCCGCCCGACAGGGCCTTGGGCTTGCGGCTCAGATACTCATCCAGCTTCAGAACCCGGGATGCCTCGGCCACCTTGGCCTTGATCTCGGCCTTGGGGTGGCCGTTCATCTTCAGGCCGAACCCCATGTTTTCGCCCACCGTCATGTGCGGATAGAGCGCGTAGGTCTGAAACACCATCGCCACACCGCGTTCGGCCGGGTCCATATGGGTCACGTCACGCGCGCCGATCTGCATCGATCCAGCAGTGGTTTCCTCCAGCCCTGCCACCATGCGCAACAAAGTGGACTTGCCGCAGCCAGAGGGGCCGACAAAGACACAGAATTCCCCGTCTTCGATTTTCAGATCGACGCCATGCACAACCTGCACATCGCCGTATTTCTTGATTACGTTGGAAAGGGTCACGCCGGACATTAGGGTTCCTCCCGGGGAAATATCGTCAGGTCACCGTGGGAAACTGCCAATTCGTGGCCTCTTCCCCGATGCGGTGTGCGGTTTCCAGCAGATCGGCGCGAAAGGCCTGAATGCTGGCAAGCGAATGGCGGCTGGTCGATGTCGCGATCGAGATCGCCCCGATGGTGCGCCCACCTTGCGTCACGATGGGGGCGGCGATGCTGATGATGCCGGTCTCGTGCTCTTCGCGGTCAAAGGCGACGCCCTCTTCGCGGATCTGATCCAGTTCGGCCAACAGGCTGTCGATGCCGGTATGGGTGTTGGGCGTATAGTCCAGATAGGCCTGTTGCTGCAGCGCCCGGTCGCGGCGTTCGGGTGTCATATTGGCCAGAATCGCCTTGCCCACCCCGGTGCAGAAGGCCGGGGCCACCATGCCGGTCTGGGCCATGGTCTCGAACCGGTCGCTGGCCTTGAGCTTGTCGACAAAGATGATCTGGCCTGCATCCATCTGTGCCAGGTGGATGTTTTCATTCACCTTCAGCGACAGCGCCTCGACAAAGGGCCGCGCGACGGTGGCCAATGATGCCTGTTTCCACGCCGAATGCGCCAGCTTCACCAGCCGGATGCCAAGCGTATAGGTGCCGGTCTCTGCGTCATGGCTCAGCATGCCCTGATTGGTGAGGGTCTGCACAAAGCGATAGAGCGAGGCCTTTGGGTGCGTGCTGCCGGCCAGCAGTTCGGAAAACCGCACCGGACGGCCGAATTTCGCGACCTCATCGAGGACGCTCAGCGCCTTGCCCACTGTGCCATCTGCCGGCTTGTTCATGTCTTCCTCCCCTATGATCCCGCCAGCCGCGGCCAAAGGAATCTGTTGACAACCCTACACCGGTTCGCGTTATGATTTCAACTATAGAAACTAAGTTTCACATAATGGAACCACATAGGGAGGAAACCATGCGATCCATTTTGAAAACACCGCTGGCTGTGCTGGCGGCGACAACGATGCTGTCAGGGGCGGCATTGGCCGATGCCAACAGCCTGTCGGGCACGCTGCGCATCACGTCCGACATGTCGAACCCCGGCCCGCGTGCGGTGATCGAGGGGCTGGTTGCCGAATTTGGCGAGATGAACCCCGAGCTTGAGATTGAACTGACCGTCGTGGATCGCGAGGCCTGGAAAACCCAGATCCGCAATTCGCTCAGCGCCGATCCGCCCGATGTCATCAACTGGTATGCCGCCAACCGTATGGGGCCCTATGTGGATGCGGGCCTGTTCATGGACATTTCCGATTGGTGGGATGCCGGCGATTACGAGGGTCTCGAATCCGTGCGCGGGGCCATGACCATCAACGACGCGCAATGGGGCGTGCCCTATACCTATTATCAGTGGGGCGTCTATTACCGCGAGGACATCTTCAACGAGCTTGGCCTCAGCGAGCCCGCCACCTGGGAAGAAGAGCTGGCCAATTGCCAGGTCATCGTCGATAGCGGCCGGGCCTGCTATACCATCGGCACCAAGTTCCTGTGGACCGCTGGCGGCTGGTTCGACTACCTGAACATGCGCACCAACGGCTTTGAGTTCCACATGGCGCTGGCGCGGGGCGAGATCCCCTGGACCGATGACCGCGTCCGCCAGACATTTGCCAACTGGCGCACCCTGATCGACATGGGCGGGTTCATCGCCGACCACCAGAACTATTCCTGGCAGGAGGCGCTGCCCTTCATGGTCAATGGTGAAGCGGCGGCCTATCTGATGGGCAACTTCGCCGTCGATCAGTTGCGCAATGCGGGGCTTAGCGACGATCAGCTCGATTTCTACCAGTTCCCGGTGATCACGCCCGGCCTGGAGATGGGCGAGGATGCGCCCACCGACACGTTCCACGTGCCCTCGGGCGCGCAGAATGTCGAGGCCGCACGCGCCTTCCTGCAATTCGTGACCTCGGCGGATGTGCAAAGCCGCATCAACGGGCCCGATGGTCTGGGCCAGCTGCCGGTCAATGCAAATGCAACCGTGGCCGATGACGAGTTCATCCAGCAAGGCTTCGAGATGCTGAGCCAGAATGCCACCGGCGGGATCGCGCAGTTCTTTGACCGCGATTTCCCGGCCGAAATGGCGGCCAGCGGCATGGAAGGCCTGCAGGAATTCATGGTGTTCCCGGATAATCTGGATGACATCCTGAACCGCCTGGAAGCCGACCGTCAGCGGATCTACCAGTAATCAAGGCCTGCGCGCGCCGCTCGTGATTGCGGCGCGCGCATCCCCTCCGATGAAACGCAACCCATCCGCAAGCCGCCCCCGGTTTTCGAATGTGTTGTCTAGCAGGAAGGCAAGAACATGACCGCGACCGCCCCCCGACAGACATGGCTGAAACGCAACAAGATGACGGTGACGCCGCTCCTCTTTCTGCTGCCGGGCGTGCTGTTCTTCTCGCTCTACGTGATCATCCCGATCTTTCAGTCCTTCAACATCTCGCTTTACCGCTGGGACGGGCTGGGCGAGGCGACCTGGGTGGGCTTGGGCAATTATCAGGAACTGGTCGGCGACCGCGCTTTTGAGATCTCGCTGTGGAACAATGTCAAATGGCTGGCGCTCTACCTTCTGGCGATCCCGGCAGGGCTGTTCATCGCGCTTTTCCTCAATCAGACGGTCACGGGCATTCGGCTCTATAAATCGCTCTTTTTCTTTCCCTTCGTGATCAGCCAGGTCGTCGTCGGGCTGGTCTTTACCTGGTTCTACCTGCCGCGCGTGGGGCTGTTGAACGCGACGCTGGAGTTTGTCGGTCTCGGCTCGCTCAATATTCTCGGCGATCCGACGCTCGCCACCTATGGCATCATCGCCGCCGGGCTCTGGCCGCAAACCGCCTATTGCATGATCCTCTATCTCACCGGTCTGAACGCGGTCGATCCCGAACAGATCGAGGCGGCGCGGCTCGATGGGGCCAAGGGGGCCAGGATGCTCTGGTATGTCGTCCTGCCACAGCTCAAACCCGCCACCTTCATCGCCTTCGTGGTCACCATTATCGGCGCGCTCAGATCCTTTGACCTGATCTCGATCATGACCAATGGCGGGCCGTTCGGATCGACCCGCGTGCTCAGTTTCTACATGTTTGAACGCGCGCTGTCCGAATACGGGTTCCGCATGGGATACGGCTCGGCCATCGCGGTGGTGCTTTTCATGATCATGCTGATCTTCATCGCCTATTTCCTGTGGTCCATGTGGCGTGACGAACGCCCGGCGCGGAATTGAGAGAGAGGGCAATCAGATGTTTCCAACCCCGATCCAGAAACGCAGCCGCGCCGCACAGCTGACCTATCAGAGCTTTCTGCCGCTCGCCTTGATCCTGTGGCTGGCCCCGCTCATTGCGGTTGCGATATTCTCGATCCGCCCGATCGCGGATTTCACGCAAGGCAATTACTGGGGCATGCCGTCCTCGTTCGATTTCTTCGCCAATTACGGCCGGGTGTTCTTTGACAGCGATATGCCGCGCTATATGCTGAATTCGCTGATGATCACGATCCCCACCGTGATCGGTGCGGTGGCGCTCAGCTCGATGACCGGTTTCGCCCTCGGCATCTACCGGTTCCGGGGCAACCTGCTGATTTTCTTCATGTTCATCGCGGGAAATTTCGTGCCGTTCCAGATCCTGATGGTGCCGGTGCGTGATCTGACCGTGGGCATGGGGCTTTATGACACCAAGCTGGGCCTCATCCTCTTCCACGTCGCGTTCCAGACCGGGTTCTGCACGCTTTTCATGCGCAATTTCATCAAGGCCCTGCCGATGGAACTGATCGAGGCGGCCCGGGTCGAGGGTGTGCGTGAATGGCAGATCTTCTGGTATGTGGTGCTGCCGCTGATGCGGCCCGCCATCGCGGCGCTGGCGGTGTTGATCTTCACCTTCATCTGGAACGATTATTTCTGGGCCATCGTGTTGACGCAAGGCCCCGAGGCGCAGCCGGTCACCGCGGGCATCACCTCGTTCAATTCGCAATTCGTGGCGCAATACAACCTGATGAGCGCGGGCAGCATCGTGGCCGCGATCCCGCCGGTCCTGATGTTCTTTGCCATGCAGAAACATTTCATCGCCGGGCTGACGCTGGGGGCGGTGAAGTAATGCAATGCTGGCGGTTGGATGACGGGCGGCAGAGCCTGGTGCTCGGCTCCGACCGGGACCATCTGGCCGAAGTGATCTATTGGGGTCCGCGCCTGCCGGATACCGAGGACCTGAGCACGCTTTACGCGGCGCATGCGATTGATGTGACCGGCGGCATGCTGGATGCCAACCCGGAGCTGTCGATCTGCCCCGAGGCGACGCGCAGCTTTCCGGGCCAGCCCGGCCTGATCCTGCGGGCAGGCGACGGGGTGCCGCTCTTGCCGAAATTCTGCTTCGAGGCGGCTGAGGAAGGCGAGGGCCGGCTCACACTCCGCTTTTCCGATCAAACCCATGGCCTGACTTACACGGCGCAGTTCTCTATCGATCCGGAAACGCACATGATCGAGGCCCGCGCGGTGCTGGAGGCGGAGAGCCCGGTGCATCTGCACTGGCTGTCGGCCCCGGTCTTTCCCGCGCCGCAGCTCAGCGATGAGATGATCGACCTTGCCGGGCGCTGGTGCGGAGAGTTCCAGCTCAACCGCACGCCCTGGTCGCCCGGCATCCGCTACCGCGAAAACCGCACCGGGCGCACGGGGCACGAACATTTCCCCGGACTTGTCGTGCCCTGCCGGGGGGCCACGAACGCGCAGGGCCACGCCTACGCTTTCCATTACGGATGGTCCGGCGGGCACCGGATGGTGGCCGAGGAATTGCCCGATGGCCGCCGCCAGATCCAGTTCGGCCATGCCGCCCGCGTCGAAAGCGCCCCCGCCACCCGGTTTGAAACCGCGCCGCTTTTCGCGGTGTTTTCCGATGATGGCATCAATGGCTGCGCGGTCGCGTTCCAGCGCCATCTGCGCGACCGGATCGTGCAATTTCCCGATCCCGCGCGCCCCCGCCCGGTGCATTACAATTGCTGGGAGGCGGTCTATTTCGACCACAACCTGCCCGCCCTGAAAGACATCGCCACCCGCGCCGCCGATCTCGGGGCCGAGCGGTTTGTGCTGGATGACGGCTGGTTCGGTAATCGCGACGACGACACCCGCGCGCTCAGCGATTGGGCGGTCGATCCGCGCAAATACCCCGACGGTCTGGACCCGCTGATTGCGCATGTGCACGGTCTGGGGATGAGCTTTGGCCTCTGGTTCGAACCCGAGATGATCAACCCCGACAGCGACATCCACCGCACCCATCCCGATTGGGCGCTTGGCGGCGAGGATCAGATCCTCGGGCGCAACCAGAAGGCGCTGGACATGAGCCGCGCCGAGGTGCGCGATTTCCTGTTCGACCGCATCGCGGCCATCCTGAAAACCCACGCCATCGACTATATCAAATGGGACCATAACCGCGTTTTGCCGACGCCCGACGCGGCCCAGACGCGCGGCTCTTATGACTTGATCGACCGGCTGCGCGCCGCCTTTCCGGCGGTCGAGATCGAAAGCTGCGCCTCGGGCGGCGGGCGCATCGATTTCGGGATCCTGTCCCGCACGCACCGGGTCTGGTTGTCGGACAGCAACGATGCGCTGGAGCGGCTGAAGATACAGTATAACGCCGCGATTTTCCTGCCGATGGCGGTGACCGGATCGCATGTCGGCCCGCGCAAATGCCACACCTCGGGGCGCGTTCTCGATATCCGGTTCCGCGCCTGGGTCGCGGCACAGCGCCATATGGGCTTCGAGATGGACCCGCGCGAGTTGACCGAAGAGGAAACCGCCGTGCTGACGCAGGTCACCGCGTGGTGGAAGGCCAACCGCGACTGGATGTTCGCCGCCGATATCCTGCGCCTCGACAGCCCCGATCCCTGCGTCATCGCCGAACAGCACCTGGCGCGCGGCGGCGACCGTTTCGTGGTCTTTGCCGGCAAGGCGGCGGTGTCCGATCAAATCGCGCCCCGGCCCCTGCGCCTGTCCCGGTTGTCGCCCGATGCGCTCTATCGTATCGACCTGATCAATAGGGGCGATGCCGGGACGCTGTCACGCGGCAATCCGGCGCTGAAATCGGGGCCGGTCACGCTTAGCGGGGTCTACCTGATGAACCACGGGCTGACCTTGCCGTGGAGCTTCCCCGAAAGCATGTGGGTCATTGAAGGATCGTTGATATGACCAAGGACCGCAGAAACCGCGCCTGGTATGGCAAAGCCGACAAGGATGGGTTCATTCACCGCAGCTGGATGAAGAACCAGGGCTTTCCCGATCACGCCTTTGACGGGCGGCCGGTGATCGGCATCTGCAACACCTGGTCGGAACTCACGCCCTGCAATTCCGGCCTGCGCGATCTGGCCGAAGGCGTCAAGCGCGGCGTCTGGGAGGCTGGCGGCTTCCCGGTCGAATTTCCCGTCATGTCGCTTGGCGAAACCCAGATGAAACCCACGGCGATGCTGTTTCGCAACCTTCTGGCGATGGATGTCGAGGAATCGATCCGCGCCTATGGCATCGATGGCGTCGTGCTTCTGGGCGGCTGCGACAAGACCACACCGGGCCAGTTGATGGGGGCGGCTTCGGTCGATCTGCCGTCGATCGTGGTCAGTTCGGGCCCGATGCTGAACGGCAAATGGCAGGGCAAGGATATCGGATCGGGCACCGATGTGTGGAAGTTTTCCGAGGCCGTGCGCGCCGGTGACATGAGCCTCAAGGATTTCATGGCCGCCGAATCCGGCATGTCGCGGTCCAAGGGCGTCTGCATGACGATGGGCACAGCCTCGACCATGGCCTCGATCGTGGAGGCCATGGGGATGTGTCTGCCCACCAACGCAGCACTTCCGGCCGTCGATGCCCGCCGCATGGCGCTGGCGCATCTGACGGGCAAGCGGATCGTCGAAATGGTCGATGAGGACCTCAAACCCTCCGACATCCTGACCCGCGAGGCGTTCGAGAACGCCATATTGGCCAATGCCGCCGTTGGTGGATCGACCAATGCCGTGGTGCATCTGCTCGCGCTTGCGGGCCGGGTGGGGGTTGACCTGACCTTGAAGGATTTCGAACTGGGCGGCGATGTGCCGCTTCTGGTCAATTGCATGCCGTCGGGCAAATATCTTATGGAAGATTTCTGTTACGCCGGGGGCATGCCGGTCGTGCTCAAGGAATTGGCCCATCTGATGCGGCCCGCCCGGACGATCCTTGGCGGTGATATCTCGGCCTACGCCGACGGGGCCGAATGCTGGAACCGCGACGTGATCCGCGCCTTCGCGGAGCCGTTGAAACCCGCCGCCGGACTGCGCGTGCTGCGCGGCAATCTCGCGCCCGACGGGGCCATCGTGAAGCCATCCGCCGCCACCGACGCGTTGTTGGAGCATGAGGGCGAGGCCTATGTGTTCGAGAGCATCGAGGATCTCAAGGCCAATATCGACCGTGAGGATCTGCCGGTGACGCCCGATACCGTGCTGGTCCTCAAGGGCTGCGGGCCGAAGGGCTACCCGGGCATGCCAGAGGTCGGCAATATGCCGATCCCGAAAAAGCTGGTGCAGCAGGGCGTTCGCGACATGATCCGCGTCTCGGATGCGCGCATGTCCGGCACCGCCTATGGCACCGTCATCCTGCATGTCGCGCCCGAGGCAAATGCTGGCGGCCCGCTGGCGCTGGTGAAAACCGGCGACCGGATCCGGGTCTCGGCCAGCACCGGCGCGCTGGATCTCTTGATCAGCGACGCCGAAATGGCCGCTCGCCGCGCCAACTGGCAACCCGATCCGCCGCATTACACACGCGGCTATGCCAAGCTCTATATCGACACGGTTCTGCAGGCCGACAAAGGGGCCGATCTGGATTTCCTCGTCGGCAAGGATACCCGCCCCGTGACACGGGAAAGCCATTGATGCCAAACGCGACCCGAAAATTCTTGCAGAAGAATTTTCCGACCAAAGATTTTTCCCGAAAAATCTTTCCCGCAAGGACAAGAGACCATGACTGACCAAGCAACCTATCCCGACCTTTCCGGCGCGTCCGTTTTCATTACCGGCGGCGGCTCGGGCATCGGGGCCGACCTGACCGAGGGGTTTCTGCGCCAGGGCGCGCGGGTTGCCTTCGTGCAACGCTCGGATGCCTCGGCCTTTGTCGACGAGATGGAGGCCGCGACGGGCAATCGCCCTCTCTTCCTGCCCTGCGACATCACCGATATCGCGGCGCTTCGGCGCTGCATTGATCAGGCCGCCAAGGCGCATGGGCCCGTCACGGTTCTGGTCAATAACGCCGCCAATGACAAACGCCACAGCACCGAAGAGGTCACCGAGGAGTTTTGGGACTGGAGCCAGTCGATCAATCTCAAGGCCTATTTCTTTGCCTGTCAGGCGGCGATGGCGGGGATGAAAGCCGCAGGCGGTGGCGCGATCATCAATTTCTCCTCGATCTCCTATATGATGGGCAATGCGGGCTACCCGTCCTACACTGCCGCCAACGGGGCCATCACGGCCATGACGCGATCATTGGCGCGTGAGTTTGGCCCTGACCGCATACGGGTCAACGCGCTGGCCCCGGGGTGGGTCCTGACGCAGAAGCAAAAGGATCTCTGGGTCACGCCCGAGGCTCTGGCGGGGCATCTGGACCGGCAATGCCTGAAGGACACGCTCGGGCCCGAGGACATTGTGGGCGGTGCGCTGTTTCTGGCGTCAAACGCGTCGAAAATGATGACAGGTCAGGTGCTGGTTATTGATGGCGGCGCGGTGACGACGGGGTGACGCTATGAAAAACCTGGACTGGATCGCGGTTGACTGGGGCACTTCGCGTTTGCGCGCTTTTGCGATGGATGCGAGGGGCGCGGTGCTGGGCAAGGCACAGTCGGCTGATGGCATGGGCACGCTCTCGCAGGCCGATTTCGAGCCCGCGCTCCTGCGCCTCATCACCCCCTGGCTGGACGCGGGTCCGGTCACGGCTCTCGCCTGTGGCATGGTCGGCGCGCGGCAAGGCTGGATCGAGGCCGCGTATCAACCTGTCCCCTGCAAGCCGGCGGAATCCGGGCTGACCCGCGCGCCCACCGAGGATCCTCGCCTGGATATGCTGATCCTGCCGGGCCTCTCGCAGGTCGCGCCCCCGGATGTGATGCGCGGCGAAGAAACCCAGATCCTCGGGATCCTGGCCGCAGATCCCGATTTCGACGGCGTCATCGCCCTGCCCGGCACGCATACGAAATGGGCCCATATCAGCGCTGGCGAAGTGGTCAGCTTTCAGACCGCGATGACCGGCGAGCTTTTCGCGCTGCTGGCCGAAAAATCGGTGCTGCGCCATTCGGTTGGCCCCGGCGACCCGGACCGGGACGCCTTCGATGGCGCGATCGCCGAGACCCTCTCGCGCCCCGAACGTCTGGCCCAATCGCTCTTTGGCATTCGCGCGGCGGGTCTTCTTTCCGATCAAGCCGACAGCGTCGCGCGCGGGCGGCTCTCGGGCCTTCTGATCGGGGCCGAACTGGCCGCGACCCGCCCCTATTGGCTGGGCCGCGAGATCGTCATCGCCGGTGCGCCCGCGCTCTCGGCCCTCTATGCCCGCGCGCTCAAGGCGCAGGGCGTTTCCGTGACCGTCGAGAATGGCGATACGCTGACCCTGCGCGGCCTCTGCCGCGCCTACGATACCTTGCGAAAGGCCGTGACATGAGCCGACCGATCATCGCCATCCTGCGCGGCATCCGGCCGCCCGAGGCCGCAGAGACGAGCGCAGCCCTCATTGCCGCCGGGATCACCCGGATCGAGGTGCCGCTCAATTCGCCCGATCCCTTCGACAGCATTGCTGACATGGCCCGCGCGCATGGCGCAGAGGCCCAGATCGGCGCGGGCACGGTGCTGACCACAGCCGATGTCGGGCGAGTCGCGGATGCGGGTGGGCACCTGATCGTGTCGCCCAATATGGACGCGGGCGTGATCGCCGAGACCAAGCGCCAAAACATGCTCAGCTTTCCGGGCGTCATGACCCCCACCGAATGCTTCGCCGCGTTGCAGGCCGGGGCCGATGGGCTCAAGATCTTCCCCGCCAGCCTGATGGGCCCCGGCGGGATCAAGGCCATTCGCGCGGTGCTGCCGCCTGCGACACAGATCTATGCCGTCGGCGGTGCCGGGCCTGACAACTTCGCCGCCTGGTGGCAGGCCGGCATCAGCGGCTTCGGCATCGGTACTGCACTCTATACGCCCGGCCTTTCCGTGGCCGAGGTCGCGGCACGCGCCCGCACCATCGTTACCGCCTTCGACGAGGCCGCCGGATGGAGGTGAGCGTTTTCGATCCACGGCCCTGCGATCTGGGCGAAGGCCCGCTCTGGCACCCGGCACGGGCACAGCTTTTCTGGTTCGACATCAATGGCCATCGCATGATGACCAGCGGCGGCGAATGGCAGTTCGACCGGCCCGTTTCCGCCGCCGGTTGGCTCGGCGATGACAGCCTGCTGATTGCCACCGACCGGGATCTGATCCGGTTCGATATCGAAACCGGGGCCGCGGATCAGATTGCCCCGCTTGAGGCGGGTAACCCCGTCACCCGGTCCAATGATGGCCGTGCCGATCCCTGGGGCGGGTTCTGGATCGGCACCATGGGACGCGGGGCCGAGCCAGGTGCCGGTGCGATTTACCGCTATCTCCGGGGTGAATTGCGCAGGCTCTTCGACAAGATCACCATCCCGAACGCGATCTGCTTTGCGCCCGACGGCAGCCATGCCTGTTTCGCCGATACCGCGCGGGGCATCGTCTGGCGGCAGGCGCTGGCACCCGAAGATGGCTGGCCCGTGGGCCCCCCCGAAATTTATCTCGATCATGGGGGGGCGGGCCCCAACCCCGATGGCGCGGTGATCGATGCGGCGGGCAATTTCTGGTGCGCCGAATGGGGCAGCGCGCGGGTGCGTTGCTATTCCCCTTCTGGTGCCGTTCTGCGCGACATCACCTTGCCGGTCTCGCAACCCTCCTGCCCGGCCTTCGGTGGCTCCGACCTCTATATCACCACCGCGCGCGAGGGATTGAGCGAGGAGGCCCTGGCCGAGGAGCCGCTGGCGGGCCAGGTATTTGTCGCCCGCGATATTGCCCCCGGCCAATCCGAACATAAGGTCATCTTGTGAAACGCACGCTCGGCACCTGCTACTACCCCGAACACTGGCCCGAGGATCAATGGGCCGATGATGCCGCCCGCATGGCCGAAATTGGCCTCACCTGGGTGCGGATCGGCGAATTCGCCTGGTCGCGGCTGGAGCCTGCGCCCGGTGATCTGCGCCTCGACTGGCTCGACCGCGCGATCGAGGTTCTGGGGGCGGCGGGCCTCAAGGTGGTTCTGGGCACGCCCACGGCGACACCGCCGCGCTGGATGCTGGACAAACATCCCGACATGCTGGCCACCGATGCCCATGGCCAGCCCCGCAAATTCGGCTCGCGCCGCCATTATTGCTTCAGCCATGACGGATACCGCGAAGAGGCCGTGCGCATCGCCCGCATCCTGGCCGAACGCTATGGCCGCAATCCCCATGTCGCGGCCTGGCAGATTGATAATGAATATGGCTGCCACGATACGGTGCATTCCTATTCCGATGCGGCGCGGCGCGCGTTCCGCGACTGGTGCGCGCAAAAATACCAATCGGCGGATGCGCTGAACCGGGCCTGGGGCAACGTGTTCTGGTCGATGGAGTATGACAGCTTTGACCAAATCGATCTGCCCAACCTCACCGTGACCGAACCGAACCCGGCCCATGCCATGGCGTTTCGCCGCTTTTCCTCGGATCAGGTGGCGCGGTTCAATGCGGCGCAGGTCGAGGTCATCCGCGCCTATTCCGACGCGCCGATCAGCCATAATTACATGGGTCGCATCACCGAATTCGATCACTTCACCCTTGGACGCCAGATGGAGATCGCCACCTGGGACAGCTACCCGCTTGGCTTTCTTGAGGACCGGTTGGAGGAGGATGACGCCCATAAACGCCGCTACGCGCGGCAGGGCGATCCCGATTTTCAGGCCTTCCACCACGACCTCTACCGCGCTGTCGGAAACGGCCGTTGGTGGGTGATGGAGCAGCAACCCGGACCGGTGAACTGGGCCCCCTACAACCCGGCACCCTTGCCCGGCATGGCCCGGTTCTGGGCCTGGGAGGCCTTTGCCCACGGGGCCGAATGCGTCGCCTATTTCCGCTGGCGGCAGGCCCCGTTCGCGCAGGAACAGACGCATGCCGGCATGCTGCGCCCCGATGATGCTCCGGCCCCTGCCTATCGTGAGGCCGCCGAGGTCGCCCGCGAGCTGGCCGATATGCCGGATGTCGCGGCCCCACCCGCCCCGGTGGCGCTGATCTTCGATTATGCCTCGGCCTGGGCCTGGCAGGTGCAGCCGCAGGGGCAGGGGCTCGATTATTTTCGGCTGGTTTTCGAGATTTATCGCGGGTTGCGCAAACTGGGCCAGAGCATCGACATCCTGCCCGCCGATACCGATGATCTGAGCGGCTACGCGGTGGTATTGGTGCCCGGTCTGGTGACCATCCCCGATGCGCTGATGCAGGCCATCGACCGCTGCGATGCGCAGGTGATGTTCGGGCCGCGCACCGGATCGAAGACGGCTGAGATGTCGATCCCCGTGCCGCTGCCACCCGCCATCCCCGGTCTGGATGTGACCGTGACTTGGGTTGAGAGCCTGCGCCCCGATATGCCCGTGCCGGTGGCCATGGGCGGGGCCCTCAAGGGCTGGCGCGAGGTGCTGGAGGGCGAAGCCCCCGTGCAGGTTGCCGCCGCCGATGGCCTGCCGGTGATGTTGGGGCAGAACGGGCGCTTCTATCTTGGCGGCTGGCCCGATGCGGATCTGCTGGCGCTGATCCTGACCGGGCTCCTGAACGATGCCGGGCTAAAGGTGCGGAACCTGCCGCCAGACATCCGCCTGCGGCAGGCGGGCGACACCCAATTCCTGTTCAATCACGGGCTGGACCCGGTCATCCATGAGGGCCGCGAGATCCCTGCCGCGGGCGTCCTCTGGCATCGGCGCGACTGATCCCCTTGTGGGGGTTGCACCCGGAGGCGCGCCCGTGCATCACTCGGGCTTCCGTCAAAAAGGGGCGCGGTCATGGCCGGGGTCAGGGTTGTCATCAACGGGTTCGGTCGCATCGGCCGGTCGGTGCTGCGCGCCTGGCTTTTGTCGGATGGCTGGCCCGGAGTCGAGATCGTCGGCGTCAACGATATCGCGCCGCTGGAGACCTGCGCCTATCTCTTTGAATATGACAGCGTGTTCGGCCCCTTTCCAGGCGGCGTTGAAACCGAACCCGGCGCGCTGATCGCGGGCGGGCGGCGCATCGCCTTCACGCAACAGCCCGACCTGTCGCGCCTCGATCTGAGCGGCATCGATATCGTGATGGAATGCACCGGGCGCGGCAGCGACCGCGCGATCGCCGAACAGGGTCTGGCGGCGGGGGCGACGCGGGTTCTGGTCTCCGGCCCGTCGCCCGAGGCCGATCTGACCGTGGTACTGGGGGCCAATGACGAGAACCTGACGCCGGCGCACCGGATTGTGTCGAACGCGTCCTGCACCACCAATGCGCTGGCCCCGCTGGCGCGCGTGCTGGACGATGCCTATGGGCTGGAAACCGCGTTGATGACGACGATCCATTGCTATACCGGCAGCCAGCCCACTGTCGATATGCCGATGGCCAACCCGGCCCGCAGCCGGGCGGCCGCGCTGTCGATGGTGCCCACCACCACCAGCGCCGAACAATTGGTCGATATCGTGCTGCCCGCTCTGGCCGGGCGTATCACCGGCTCTGCCGTGCGGGTGCCTTCGGCCTCTGTTTCCTGCATCGATCTGGCGGTGATCCTGCGCGACAGGCCGCAGGCAGAGGAAGTGCGCGCGCATCTGGCCTCATCTGGTGGCGTCATTGGCTATACCGACAAGCCGCTGGTGTCGTCAGACCTGCGGCAAAGGCCGGAATCGCTGATTGTGGCGGGGCCCGAGATTAAACGTTCCAGGGGCGGCATGCTGCGCGTCTTTGGCTGGTATGACAATGAATGGGGCTTTTCCTGCCGAATGCTGGATGTGGCCCGCAAGATGGGAGAACTGAGATGACCGGATTCAAGACATGGCTGCGCGCGGGCAATTTCATCGACGGCGCATGGGTCGGGGCCGATAGCGGCGAGACCATCGACGTGACAAACCCGGCCACGGGCGAGATGATCGGCACCATCCCCAATGCAGGCGACGCCGAAACCACCCGCGCCATCGCCGCCGCCCGGGCCGCGTTTCCCGGCTTTGCCGCGATGGACCTGATGTCGCGCGTCGGCCTCTTGTGGCGCTTGCATGACGCGCTGATGGATCATCAGGCCGATCTGGCCGAGCTTTTGACCGTCGAGATGGGCAAACCGCTGGCCGAGGCCAAGGGCGAGATCGCCATCGGCGCGCAATATATCCGCTGGTTCGCGGAAGAGGCCCGCCGCGCCAAGGGCGAGATCGTGCCCGCCGGTGTGAATGGCCGCCGCATTCTGGTGACCCACCACCCGGTGGGCGTTGTCGGCATGATCACGCCGTGGAATTTCCCCTCCTCGATGCTGGCGCGCAAGCTGGGCCCGGCATTGGCGGTCGGTTGCACGGTGGTGGCGAAACCGGCCACCGCCACGCCCTATTCGGGGCTGGCCTGGGCGGCGCTGGCTGAGGAGGCGGGCTTTCCCAAGGGGGTGGTGAATATCGTCACCGGCTCGGCCCGCAAGATCGCAGGCGCGATGATGGACAGCCCGGTCGTGCGCAAGGTGACATTCACCGGCTCGACCGAGGTGGGCAAGACGCTGATCCGGCAATCGGCCGAGACCGTCAAGAAGGTCTCGATGGAACTGGGCGGCAATGCCCCCTTCATCGTCTTTGACGATGCCGATCTGGACAAGGCGGTCGATGGCGCGATGGCCTCGAAATTCCGCAATGCCGGGCAGACCTGCGTCTGCGCCAACCGGCTCTATGTGCAGGCCGGAATCCACGATGCCTTTGTCGCGAGGCTGGTCGAGAAAACCGAAGCGCTGAAGGTCGGTAACGGGCTGGATAAAGGTGTTGAACAGGGGCCGATGATCGATGTCGCGGCCGTTGAAAAGGTTGAGGAATTCATCACAGACGCAACTGCCAAAGGGGCCAGCGTTGCGACCGGCGGCGCGCGCCATGGCAATGGCGGCTCTTTCTTCACGCCCACGGTTCTGACCGGCGCGACACAGGCCATGATGTTCGCCAAGGACGAGATTTTCGGGCCGCTCGCCCCGGTCTTTAAATTCGAGACCGAGGAAGAGGTGATCGCCATGGCAAACGACACCGAATTCGGCCTTGCCTGCTATGCCTATACCGCCGATCTGGGCCGCGCCTTCCGCCTCAACGAGGGGCTGGAATACGGCATGATCGGGATCAATTCCGGGCTGATCACCACCGTCGAGGCCCCGTTTGGCGGCGTCAAGGAAAGCGGTATGGGCAAGGAAGGCGGCAGCCAGGGGTTGGAGGATTACCTGGACACCAAATATGTCTGTATCGACGGCATCTGAGGCGCCCGCGGCATCAGGGGACCAATCGGAGAGCCGGACATGCCGGCCAGGGAGATGAGATGCAACGACATGGGCCTCTGTTCGATCCCGTCACGCTGCCCTGCGGTGTGGTCCTGAAAAACCGGTTCGTGAAATCGGCGATGTCCGATTCTCTGGGCGATGGCACCGGCCATCCGACCGCAGCACAGGCCCGGCTTTACCGGTGTTGGGCCGCGGGCGGGGTGGCGGCGTCCATTATCGGCGAGGTTCAGGGCAGCGCCGGATTTGCCGAAAAACCCGGAAATCTGGTGCTGAACGGGTTGTCCGATCTCGACCGGTTCCGGGATCTGGCCCGGGCGGGCGGCGAAAACGGCTGCGGGCTCTGGGTGCAGCTTGGCCATGCAGGGGCGCTTGCCTATGCGCCCACCAGTGCGCCGATGGGCCCAAGCGCGCTGGATCTGCCGGGGCTGCGCGCCGCTGCGATGACGCGGGACGATATTCGCCGGATCCCGTCCGAGTTTGCCCGCACCGCCCGGCTGGCGCGGCAGGCCGGGTTCGGCGGCGTGCAGGTTCATGCAGCCCACGGATTTCTGCTCAGCCAGTTCCTGTCGCCACTGTTCAATCGGCGCGACGACGATTACGGCGGATCCATCGCCAACCGGATGCGGCTTTTGCTGGAAACCGTTGAGGCGGTCCGGGCCGCCGTGGGGCCGGATTTTCCCGTCGCCATCAAGCTCAATTCCTCCGATCAACTGGAGGGCGGGTTCAGCGAGGCGGACGCGATCGAGGTCGTCGCGGCGCTGGACCGGTCCTCGGTCGATCTGATTGATATCAGCGGTGGCACCTATTTTCCCGGCGCGAAATCGGCCTCGGACGGTGCCGGGCGCGGGCCCTATTTTCTGGAATTCGCGGCACGGGCGCGGCAGGTGACGGACAAGCCCCTGATGCTGACGGGCGGGTTCAAGACCCGCGCGCAAGCAGAAGGTGCCATCACCGGCGGCGCGGTCGATATCGTGGGGTTGGCCCGTGCGCTGGTGCTGGAGCCATCCTTGCCCGATCTGTGGCAGGCCGGTCAGACCCCTGAACCGGTCTTTCCCCGATTTGCCAAAGCGCCCGAGGGCGGGATCACCGCGTGGTATACGATGCGGCTGACCGCGATTGGCGAGGGCGGGCAAGAGGCGGAATTTGGCGATCTCGGGGAGGCGATTTCGGATTACGAGGCCCGCGACCGGGCCCGAACCGAGATTTGGTTACGTCACTTTACCGGCGATCCCTCGGGCCGGGCCTGACGCAAGGCCAGCCCCCTGATCCGCCGGGGACGGAGACAGCGCGCACATGCCGGGGCTACCCGCGCAGCGACACGTCATAGGCCGCAGGGCCCGCCATGCGCAGAACCTGCCGGATCAGCGCGGTGCCCTCGACGTCATGCGCAACCCGGGTTAGGCACAAAAGCGGCGTGTGGCGGTCCACCGACAGGGCCACCGCGTCGCTCATGCTGGTTTCCTCGGCAAAGAGACGATCCTCGACGCGCGCCGCGTCCACGCCGAGAGCCGCAAGAATATCGCTCAGGTCGGCGGGCAGGTCTTCGTCGGGATCGGCGCAGATGGCCTCGGGCAGATGCAGCTCCTCCAGCGCGAAGCGGTCGCCGCCCGATTTCAGGGTTCGGGTATAATCATGGATCCGGCCGGGGCCAAAGAGCGCCTCTTCACCGGCATCGGGCGCGCGCAGGGCGTGGCGGCTGCGGAACACGTCCAGCTCCAGCGGCGCGCCATCCGCTGCGCTGAGCCGGTCAAACCCGACCGGTGCCGCCTGACCTTGAGGTTTTGCCACGATGGTGCCGCGCCCCGGTTTGCGATGCAGATAGCCCATGCCCTCCAGCGTGATCAGCGCCCGGCGCATGGTGCCCTGGCTGACACCGAATTCGGCGGCCAGTTCAAACTCATTGCCAAGACGCTGGCCCTCGGCCCAGATGCCGGCCTCGATCCGGCGCTGCATCTCGGTTTCGGCTTGTTTGTAGAGCGGCTGGCGCGGCATGGGGTTTCCTTCAGTTCAGATGGCGGATCAGACGGGCATGTTTGTCAAAGGCCGCGATGGTCTCGCCCAGGGTCGGCAGGCCCGTCGCCTGCATCATCGGGATCATCCGGGCAAAGGCATCGGCGGTGCCGATGGCGTCACCGATGGCCGTGTGGCGGTCGGCCTCGGGGATGGTGACGGCCAGCCGGTCGCAAAGCGCATCCAGCGTGTGTTCGGCCGATTGACCAAAGAGAATGGCCGACAACAGCACCGTATCCAGAATGGGTTGGTCAAAGCGCCGCCCGATCTCGGCCTCGCGGCGTTGCAGGAACGCCATGTCAAAGGGCGCGTTATGGGCCACCAGCACGGCATTATCGGCAAAGCGGTGGAACCGGGTCAGCGCCTCGGCCACGCCGGGCGCGTCGGCGACCATTTCATTGGTGACGTGATGCACCTCGATCGAGGCTTGCGGGATCTTGCGGCCCGGATTGACCAGCATGTCAAAGCGTTCACCGGCGCGCATGCGCCCGTTAACCACGCGCACGGCGGCGATCTGGCAGATCTCGTCGACGGCCGGGTTCAGGCCGGTGGTCTCGGTATCGAAGATCACGAAATTGAGCTGGTTCAGCGCCGCCTCCGACAGCGCCTTGGGCAGATCGGCGTGCAAGAGGTCAAAATCATACTCCATCGCGCGGGCAGCTTTGGCGGGGGCGGTCGGGCGCGCCAGCGGGATCGAGATCTGCAAGGCCGGGTGCCCGTCGGCACCGGTGCCGATGGTCGTGCGGGTGCCATGCGTCAGCTCGACATCGCGACCGGAAAAATTGGCAAAGCCGGGGCTAAGCGGCGCGGCAAGCCAGTCATCGAGCTGGCCGCGTTCGGGGGCCGGGCCGGGGGCTTCGAGGCTGAGCGTCGCGGCGGTATCGCCGATTGCGGCCAGCCGCAGCGCCAGCCCATCCGCGCCAAGTCCCGACCAGCCAAGCGCCAGCCGTTCCAGAAGCCGGGCCAGCGCAAAGCCATCGCATCTGAGGCGGCGGGCGGGCATATCCGTGCTCAGGGCGATATCCTTGCGTTCCAGCCGCGCCGCCAGCGCGGCGGCAAGATCCGAGGCGGGCACCGCCTCCATCGGCCACCACTGGGTATCGGTTGCGGATTTGCGCGTGCCGATATCGGCGCTCAACGCCGTCAGCGCGGATTTCTGCGGCTCGGGCAGGTCGGGCAGGGCGGCCTCGACCCCATCCAGAAGCTGCGTCAGCAGATGGGCGCGTTCGGAATGGATCTTGAGATCGCCCGAGACGTCGCGCAGGCTGAGCACATAGCCGGGGTTTTTCGTCTCCTGACCTTCCAGAAACAGCAGCTTGATCCGGGCCTCCAACAGGCGCGCGCCGCGGGTGGTGGCACACAGAATATCGCCCCCCTCGGCCTCGCCTGCATCCAGCAGGCGGCGATAGGCCTGCATCACGGGCCCCGGCATCAGCAGATGGCCGATCGGGCGGTTCAGGCCAAGCGCCTCGGTATGGCCCAGGATCTCGGCGGCGCGCCCGTTGTAAAGCGCGACGGTATGGTCGGGCGTGCAGAATAGGACACCATCGGGCACCTCGGCCAACAGCGCCTCAAGCCGGGTTTTCTCTCGCAAGAGCCGGGCGTTTTCGCGCCCTGCGGCCAGCGCCATGGCGTTGCGGGTTTCGGTCAGATTTTCGGCCACGGCAGCAGCGGCGGGGGCCAGATCGCCCAGATAGCGGGCGGGGGCATGGTCGATCCCGGCCTCGACATCGGCATGCGCCCGGGCGCGCATATCGGCGGCCAGGCGTTCGACCGGGCGGGCCACATTCTCGTCGAACAACACCCAGACCCAGAGCGACAGCCCGATGATCGCCAGAACCGCCACCAGCCCTGCGACAACGAAGGAAGAGAGCGCCGCTTCCTCGCCCAGCCGGACATATCCCAGCACCAGCCCGCCAATGGTCAACGCCGATCCGCCAAGCGCCAGCAGCGCAAAGAACAGAAAGATCCGCAATCGCAGGCTGAGATGGGTGAACATGCGGGTAGGCCTCCTTTCAAGCGCCCCGGCGGGTCAGGAACAGAGCGCCGCGCGCAGCGGATCATCGGGGCCAAGCCCGACCCACCCGGCATCGGGGCCAAGGGTGTCGGCGTCCAGATCGGGCCGGTCGATCAGGGTCATCTGCCGTCCGGCGGTGCAATCGACGGCCATCGGCACCTCGGTGATCGCGGCCCAACGGCCATAGACATAGAGATTGACCACCTGCACCTCGGGCAGCGCGTCATTCATCCTGAGCGATGCCCGGTCAAGCGCGATAAAGCCGTCATTATAGGGGCGGATATAGGTCCAGGGTTGCCACCATGCCGTGCGCTCGCGGGTGACGATCACCTCCATGCCTTCGGGCAGATTGCCCGTCTGGTTGGCGAACCAGGTGTATTCGGTGGAAATGGTTGCGGCGATCATCGCGCCGCCCGCGAAAAGCGGGGTGATCCAGGCGGGCAGCCGGCCCCGAAAGGTAAAGCGCAGCGCCATGGCAAGGCCTGCGCCGCCAATTCCGGCAACAAAAACGGCGATGAGGGTCAGGAACATTGGGGGCGTCTCCGAGGGGTTAACTGAGAATGCCGCGGCCCTGGCCGACGGCGGATTGCATTGTCTTTACCACAACGAAGGCGTCGCGCAGGTGGCTGCGTTCAAAATCCGAAAGGTCGGTAGGGGCCATGAAATTATCGGGTTTCTCGCCGCGTTTGATCTGGGCGGCCTGATGGGCCAGGCGGATATCGGCGATCATGTCATAGGCGGCCAGCAGGTCGCGCCCGCCCGCCGCCGACACTTGCCCGCCTTCGATGGCGGCCTCCAGGCGCGCGCGGGTATTGGCGGCGGTGTGTTTTCCCTGCAGCGCGTAGATGCGGCCCAGATCGACGATGGGCACGACGCCGTTATGTTTCAGATCGACGCGGTTCTTGTTCTCGCCTGACCGGATGGTGGCAAAGCCGCGGAACAGGCCGAGCGGCGGCGCGTGCTTCAGCGAGTTCGAGACCATATGCGCCACGAAAATCGAGTTTTCGGCGGCTTTTTCCAGAGTATCGGCCTGCAGATCGGCAAAGAGGCGATGATCGCCACCGATCGGGCGCAGGTCGAACATGACCGAGGCCAGCATCTGTGCCTCGGGGTCGGGTTTGGCGATCCATTTCTGGAAATATTGCCGCCAGACCCTGAGCGGCTGCCGCCAGCGATCCGCCGTCGCCATCATGTCGCCGGGGCAATAGAAATAGCCGCAGGCATCCAGACCGTCCGAGACGAATTTGGCCAGCGATTTGAAATAGGCGTCATCGTCGGGGGTCATGGCATCGTCGAGGATCAGGCAGTTATCCTGATCGCTGACGCCGGTTTGCTCTTGCCGTCCCTGGCTGCCGCAGGCCAGCCACAGATAGGGCACCGGGGCCGGGCCGAGGGTTTCCTCGGCCATTGCCAGCAGACGGCGGGTGGTCGCATCGCCGATATCGGTAATCAGGCGGGTCACCACCTGATGCGCGTTATGGCCGCCGACCAGCTGCACCAGAAGCTGCGGGATGCCGCGCACGATACGGGCCAGTTCCGCGACGCTGTCGGCATCGGCGATATCCTTGATCAGGGCGGCCGATGACAGCGCCTGAAACCGGGTCAGGTCGGTCTGGGTCAGGATGCCCACCAGCTTGCCGGCCTCGACCACGGGCATATGGGTGATGCGCTGTTCGATCATCGCATGCAGCACATCCGAGACCAGCGCCGAGGGCGGCAGAGTGTGCGGGTTGGCGGTCATGATCTCGGCCACCGGCGTCTCGGACGGGCGGCCCTCGGCGACGGCGCGGTTGGTCAGGTCGCGGGTGGTCAGGATGCCCTGGACCGCGTCTTTGCGGGTCACCATCAGGGAGGAAACGCCGCTGTCGCGCATTTTCGTGGCGGCGGCGCGGATCGTGGTATCGGGCCCGCAGGTCAGCGGCGTGCGGGTCATGATCTCGGCCAGCGACATGGTGGTCAGGTCGTCGCGCTTGGCCTGGGCCGGGCGGGTGCGGTCAAAAAACCGCGCCACCGGCGGATGTTCGGCGATCAGGGCGCGAAACATGGCGGCGGGAATGGCGATCAGGCGCGCGGCCTCTTCGGCGCGGGCCGAGGTCGCGGCGGTGCCGTCGCGCAGAAGCCCGCGTTCGCCGAAGGAATTGCCGCGGCCCAGGATCGACACGATCTGGCCGGTTTCGTCGGTGACGTCGATCCGGCCCTCGCGGATCAGGTAGAGCGCATCCAGCGGCGCGCCAAAACGGTAGACCTGCTGCCCGGCCTCAAAGCTTTCCTCGGATACCGCCGCGGCCAGCGCATCCAGCGCCGCCGCTGGCAGGCTGTCATAGGGGTGGGTTCGGGTCAGGATATCGCGGATGGATTGAGGCATCGGGTGTCCGTGGGTCAAAAAAAATGGCGCATCCCGAACTGTCGGGATGCGCCGGTGTCTTGAACAGGGCCCGCGGTGTCGCAGGCCCTGTCAGGAGGCGTTTCCCTCAGTGGTCCTGGGCGGCACCGGCACCGCGCGGCACGCGGATGCTTTCCACCAGGTCGATGATCTCCTGCGGAGGCTCTTCGGTTGCGTTGGACACAACATAAGCCACACCGAAGTTGATCAGCGCACCGATGGCACCGAACGAGGTCGACTTGATCGGCCCAAGCAGCGGATCGGCATCGGTGAAGGTGTTGGTGCCGGGGATGAAGAACCAGCCCTTGTGCAGGAAGATGTAGAGCAGGGTCACGATCAGACCTGCCAGCATCCCCCAAACAGCGCCCTTGTTATTCACGCGCTTGGAGAAGATGCCCATCATCAGCGCCGGGAAGATCGACGCCGCCGCGAGACCAAAGGCCAGAGCCACGGTTTGCGCCGCAAAGCCCGGAGGATTGAGGCCCAGATAGGTCGCCACCACGACGGCACCGGCCATCGCGATACGGGCCCACATAAGCTCACCCTTTTCCGAGATGTTCGGGTTCAGCTGACCTTTGATAAGGTCGTGGCTGATGGCGCCCGAGATGGCCAGAAGCAGACCCGCCGCTGTCGACAGGGCCGCCGCAAGGCCACCGGCGGCAACCAGCGCGATCACCCAACCGGGCAGGTTGGCAATCTCGGGGTTGGCCAGCACCAGGATGTCGCGGTTCACGCTCAGTTCCGACCCTGCCCAACCGCGTTCGGCGGCGGTGGCGGCAAAGCTTTCGGACCCGGCATTATACCACTGGATCAACCCGTCGCCATTGGCGTCGTTAAAGGTCAGCAGGCCGGTGACTTCCCAGTTCTGCATCCACACCGGGCGATCATCATAGGCGATGGGTGCCTCTGCGGTGCCGTTGGGATAGACCGTGTCGATCAGGTTCAGACGCGCCATCGCACCCACGGCCGGGGCCGTCAGGTAAAGCAGCGCGATGAACACCAGCGCCCAACCGGCCGACCAGCGTGCATCAGCCACACGGGGAACCGTGAAGAAGCGGATGATGACGTGGGGCAGACCGGCGGTACCGATCATCAGCGACAGCGTGAACAGGATCATGTTCAGCGTGGAACCCTGCGCGCCGGTATATTCGGCAAAGCCCAGATCCTGCACAACCTGGTCAAGGCGTTCCAGAAGCGGCAGGCCGGAGGCCGTATGCTCGGCAAAGAGGCCAAGCGCCGGGATCGGGTTGCCGGTCAGTTGCAGCGAGATGAACACGGCCGGAATGGTATAGGCGGTGATCAGAACGACATATTGGGCAACCTGCGTATAGGTCACGCCCTTCATGCCGCCCATAACGGCGTAGATGAACACCACGGCCGCACCGATATAAAGACCGGTCGCGTTGTCGACCTCCAGAAAGCGCGAGAAGGCAACGCCAACACCGGTCATCTGACCGATAACATAGGTCACCGAGGCCACGATCAGGCAGACCACTGCCACCATGCGGGCGGTCGGGCTGTAAAAGCGGTCACCGATGAATTCCGGCACGGTGAACTTGCCGAATTTGCGCAGGTAAGGCGCAAGCAGCATGGCAAGCAGCACGTAGCCGCCGGTCCAGCCCATCAGGAACGAGCTGTTGTCGTAGCCGGTAAAGGCAATCAGGCCAGCCATCGAGATGAACGAGGCTGCCGACATCCAGTCAGCCGCCGTTGCCATCCCGTTGGTGACGGGGTGAACGCCGCGCCCGGCGGCGTAAAATTCAGATGTGGAACCCGCGCGGGCCCAGATCGCGATGCCGATGTAAAGCGCGAAGGTCGCACCAACAAACAGCAGGTTCAGAGTATACTGATCCATGTGAAAATCCGTCCCTTATTCTTCGTCGACGCCATACTGGATATCGAGCTTGTTCATACGCCAGGCGTAGAAAAAGATCAGAACCAGAAAGACGAGGATCGAGCCTTGTTGAGCGAACCAGAAGCCCAGATCGGTTCCGCCGACCGCGATGCCGGACAGCAACGGGCGCAGCAAAATGCCGAAGCCGAACGACACAAGCGCCCAGATCACCAGTGACCAGGTGACCAGACGGATATTGGCCGCCCAGTATTCGTTGTTTGATGGCGTCTCTGCCATGAGGTTTCTCCCTTTGTTTGGGTTTCCCCGGTCTGCCTTATGGCTGATCGGGGTCTTTCTATCCGCGGCACCCCTCCAGCTGGTGCCGCGGAATTCCGTGCTACCCGTCCGCAACCCTGGTGACGACGTCACCGAGGGTGGCGGCGATCGCGGTGATCTCCCCCATTGCGGGCACCGTGCTCAGCGTGCCGCGGGCGGCGTAATAGCTGATCAATGGGGCGGTCTGGGCGTGATAGGCTTTGAGGCGCGTGCGCACCGTTTCGGCATTGTCATCGGCGCGCCGGTTGAAATCGGTGCTCTGACATTTGTCGCAGGTTCCCGGCGTGGCGGGCTGTTTGAAATCGTCGTGATAGCCTTCGCCGCATGTCGCGCAGGTGTAGCGGCCCGCGACGCGCGCAACCATGGCCTCGTCATCGACCTCGAGGCTGATCACCGCGCCGATGGCGTCGCCGCGCTCGGCCATCAGATCATCGAGCGCGGCGGCCTGCGCCTCGGTGCGGGGAAAGCCGTCGAGGATGGTGCCGCGCGCCACGTCGGGATCGGCCAGGCGGTCCTTGAGGATGGCCAGCACGATCTGATCCGAGACCAAGTCGCCGGCCTCCATCACGGATTTGGCGGCCTTGCCGGCTGCGGTCCCGGCCGCGACCGCGCCGCGCAGCAGATCGCCGGTCGAAAGCTGCACGAAGCCGAATTTTTCCTCCAGCATCCGCGCCTGGGTGCCCTTGCCCGAGCCCGGAGGCCCAAGCAGGATGAGGTTGACGGGGCGGGTTTGGGTTTGCGTTGTCATGGCTCAGCCATCCGCCCGGTTTGCGATCAGATCATCGACCACCGACGGATCGGCGAGCGTGGACGTATCGCCAAGCGCGCCATAGTCGTTTTCGGCGATCTTGCGCAGGATGCGGCGCATGATCTTGCCCGAGCGGGTTTTCGGCAGGCCGGGGGCCCATTGGATGACATCGGGCTTGGCAATCGGGCCGATTTCGCGGCGAACCCAGTCCGAGAGCGTTTTCTTGAGCGCATCCGACGGGGTTTCGTCATTCATCAGCGTGACATAGCAATAGATGCCCTGGCCCTTGATCGGGTGCGGATATCCCACCACGGCGGCCTCGGATACGGTCTCATGCGCGACCAATGCGCTTTCGACCTCGGCGGTGCCCATGCGGTGGCCCGAGACGTTGATCACGTCATCGACGCGGCCGGTGATCCAGTAATCGCCATCGGCGTCCCGGCGGCAGCCGTCGCCGGTGAAGTAGTAGCCTTTGTAATCGGCGAAATAGGCGCTGATAAACCGGTCATGATCGCCAAAGACGGTGCGCATCTGCCCCGGCCAGCTATCGGCCAGAACCAGCACGCCCTCGACATCGTTGCCCTCGATGATCTCGCCCGTGGTGGGCTCCAGCACCAGCGGGTTGACGCCAAAGAAGGGTTTCTGGGCGGCACCGGGTTTCAGCTTATGCGCGCCGGGAAGGCCGGTCATCATGTGGCCGCCGGTTTCGGTCTGCCACCAGGTATCGACAATCGGGCAGTTGCCTTTGCCGACATGGCGGTTGTACCAGTTCCAGGCCTCGGGGTTGATCGGCTCACCCACCGAACCCAGGACCTTGAGGCTGGAAAGGTCGTATTTCTCGACAAATTCGGGGCCTTTGCCCATCAGCGCGCGAATGGCGGTGGGGGCGGTGTAGAACTGGTTGACCCCATGCTTTTCGCAGACGGCCCAGAACCGGCCCGCATCGGGGTAGGTCGGCACGCCCTCGAACATCACCGTGGTCGCGCCATTGGCCAGGGGGCCATAGACGATATAGCTGTGGCCGGTCACCCAGCCGACATCGGCGGTGCACCAGAACACGTCGCCCTCGTGATAATCGAACACATATTCATGCGTCATCGAGGCATAGACCAGGTAGCCGCCGGTGGTATGGACCACGCCCTTGGGTTGACCGGTCGACCCCGAGGTGTAGAGGATAAAGAGCGGATCCTCGGCCCCCATTTCGGTGGGCGGGCAGTCGGTGCTGACGGTCGCGGCGATATCGTCATACCAGATGTCGCGGCCACCGACCCAGGCGATCTGATCGCCGGTGCGTTTCACCACAAGACAGCGGGTATCCAGCACATTGTGCAAAAGCGCCTTGTTGACGTTATCCTTCAGCTCGGTCACCCGGCCGCCGCGCGGCGCACCGTCCGAGGTGATCACCAGCTTGGCACCGGAGCCGTTGATCCGGGCGGCCAGCGCGTCGGGCGAGAAGCCGGCGAAAACGATGGAATGGATGGCGCCGATCCGGGCACAGGCCAGCATCGCATAGGCGGCCTCGGGGATCATCGGCAGATACAGAACGACGCGGTCGCCTTTCGAAACGCCCAGGTTTTTCAGGACATTGGCAAAGCGGCCAACCTCCTCTGACAGCTTGTTATAGGTGATGTGCTGGGCCTCTTCGTCCACCGAATCCGGCTCGAAGATGATCGCGGTCTGATCGCCGCGCGTGGCCAGGTGGCGGTCGATGCAGTTGGCAGAGACATTCAGCGTGCCGTCCTCGTACCATTTCACATGCACATCATCATGCGCGAAAGAAGTGTCTTTGACCTTGGAGTAGGGCTTGATCCAGTCGACCCGGCGGCCGTGTTCGCCCCAGAAAGCCTCGGGATCGGCGATCGAGGCGGCATACATCTCGTCGTATTTGGCAGTGTCGATATGGGCCCCGGTCAGGATGGCGGGCGTCATGTCAGTGTCGGTGGGCAATGGTCTCTCCCTCAAAGAGTGCCGGTTCAGATCCCAGGCAAAAGGCACGCCGAACCGGTGGCGGAAAACGGGGTTTTCCACGTGCCTTGCTGTTGCAGACGGTCAAGCCGCCGATCTATTGGCGGAGCCGAAGCGATGCCCGTAATGGGCGAGCGATCTGGTTAGCCTCCCCAACCAAGACACCGATCCGCTGGTGGCGCGGCGCACTCCTCAATTGCTGCGCTGCGGCGATGTCAGAGAACAGATCTTGCTGAACTCATGTGCAGAAGATTACAAAATTTCGCCGCAATCGGAACGGGCGGCCCCTATGGCAGCCAGAATTCTGTCACAGATTTTCGTGTAGAAGAAAAAAGATGTAAATAAATTTACATTAGTTCATTAAAATTGAGATAAAACAGCGAATTGCCTCGCTGTGCCAGAACTGTCTTTGACCGCTTCGCGGTGGCTTTATTTTCTACTCGGTACAATCCTCGCCGCCGTCATCCTTGAAACTCGACCGCCGGGCCATAGTCGGTGCAGAATCGACGGCCACCGCTGGCCCGCGCCGCTAAAGGGTGGTCAAACCGCAAAAACCACCCTCCAGCCAGGGCATCTGCTGCAGGCCCGGCCGGATGAAATGGGCGTCGATCAGGTCGCGGGCGATGGTGGCGATCTGGGCCGGCACGTCGCCGGTCCAATCGGCCCCGGCATAAAGCGCGATCTGGCGGGAAAACCCGGCAAAGGGCAGCGGGTGAGCGTCGATATCATCGCGGAACCGGCCCGCGCGCAGCAGGCTGAGCGGCGTTGTGATGGTCCAGCCCACGCCGCCCGCAACCAGCGCGCTTATGGATTGGTTGCTATCCAGCTCGAACCAGTTGGGCAGAGCCGTCCCCTGCCGCGTCAGAGCCTCTTCGATCTGCTGGCCCATCACCTGATCCTGATCGCGCCGCAGCAGGCGCAGATGCCCAAGCCCCGCCAGCCCGCCGGAGATATCGGTGCCACGCGGCACGGCGAGGATATAGGGATCCTCGACCAGGGGATGAACCACGATGCCGGGCGGGCTGGCGCGGCCCCCGGCACAGATCGCGATATCCAGTGCCTGATCCGCGATCTGGCCCAACAGGATATGGCTGGGCCCGGTATGAAGGCGAAATTCGCAATGCTGCATGGTTTCGGCCAACCGCGCGGTCAGGGCCGGTGTCACCACATTCTCAAAATCCTCGATCACGCCCATGCGCAGCGCCGAAACCTGGCTGAGATCCAGCGTCGTCAGGTCGCGCTGCGCGTCGCGGAGCGCCCCGAGCGCAGCCTCGACATGGCGCAGAAACTGACGGCCCGACTGGGTCAGAACCATCGGGCGCCGGCTCTGGTCAATCAGCGGCGCGCCGACGGCGGCGGTCAGGTTCTTGAGCTGTTGAGAAACCGCCGGCGCGCTCATGCCGAGGCGCTTGGCGACATCGCCGACCGATCCGGTCTCGGCCATGGCCTCGAACACTTCCAGACCCCGGATCGAGACACCTTTCAAAACTCCGGGCATGGGGGGCTCTGCTTTCTGCCGGGCGCGGGCTCAGGCGGTTATGATCTGTTGCAGCAATGTGGCGGGGACAGTGACGCCTTGTGCATCGGTGCGCCTGCGCGTGTCCTGCACTGTATCCGCCACCAGATCCGGTTGCGCTTGATCCGCCACGGCGCGCACTAGTTCCGGCAGGACCGCCAGCAGGCAATGCCCAGACCGGAACGGCCCGCCAAGCGGCCCCTCGAACTCGGGGCCGCCGGGACCGGAACTCGGCACCGCGATACCGCCTGCCAGAACCTGCACAAGCGCCGCGAAGGCGGATCCGGCCACGGCGCGGTCCTGCGAGATGATGGGCGGGCCATCGTCCTGCGGTCGGGCCAGCGCCATCTGGCGGGGCGCGGCGATATCGCCACCGCCCGGTCGCGGCACCCGCACTGTTGCCATGCAGATCCCGACCAGCCCCGCCATGGCACAGCTTTCGGCCGGATGGGCGGGCAGCGTCATGGGATAGGCGTCGTAAACGGTCAGGATCGCGATGCCATGGCTGCGCGCGTTCTGGATCAGTTGGGCATGCCCCTCCTCGATCGCGGGACAGGCAAAGCCGCCACCGGCATTGACCGACAGTGCCGCCGGACTGGCCCGGTGCAATCGGGCCACCGCCTGACCGTTGACGCGGCCGCTGCGCAGATGCTCCACCACATCGGGCAGAGCGCCAAGCCCGGCATCGCGCAGGCCGTCGCGTTCGGCCATTCGAATTGAGCGGGCCACGATAGCGGCGTTGCCGGCGGACGTCCCGGCGCGGATCAGGACGTCGCGCGCAAGCGCTTGGACATCGTCAAGGCTGAGGCATTCATTCATGTTGAATATGTGTAACTGTGGCTTGCAGCCTGTCAATGTGCAGCCACGCCCGGAGACAGGGCCGTTTTGGGATGCGCCCGCGCAATGCCAAAGCCTTACGTAAGGTCAGGCATAGAGGAACTCGACCGTGCCATCGGGCAGGATGGCCGCGGTGGTCAGCACCCCGGTTGTCCAGGCCCCGGTATCGACGCAGATACGCCCGTCATCGGTGATGGGATAGTCGGCCGCCGTGTGGCCATGTACGACCCACAGCCCATCGCTGCGCGGGCGGCTTTCAAACTCGGGATGCCCCCACAACAGCACGCGCGGCGATTGATCCTGCATCATGTGTTGCGGATCGGCAGCGGCATGCACGACCCAGAGATTGCCCGAAGACCAGCTCAGCGGCAGCGTCTCCAGCCAGTCAAGCATCTCCGGCTTCATCTGGCGGCGCAGCGCCTCGGCCCCGGCTCGAAACAGATCGGGGGCGGCGCCAGGCAACAGCTGGCTGGTATGCAAACCAAAGCTGTCCAGAGTTTCGCGGGCACCGCTGCGCAGCCAGCGGGGGCCGCGCGTGGCCGGATCAGCCAGAAAATCCAACAGCATGCGTTCGTGATTGCCCATCAGGCAGGTCACGTTACCCGGCAATTCGCGGGTCAGCTCCCAGACACGCGCCAGAACATCGGCGCCATCGGGTCCGCGGTCGATCATGTCGCCGACGAAAACCACTTGCGGATTGGCCGCAGCGACACGCCCGACATGGGCGTCGATCCGGTCCAGCGCACGTTCCAGCAGATCGGCACGGCCATGAATGTCGCCCACCACATAGACCGGATCGGCCGGGCGCGGCAGGCTCTCGGGCGCTTCGCGCGGCGGCATCGCGGCGCGCGGCCGGGCCAGCAGGGATCGCAGGTTGCGGATCATGTCAGTCACTTGCGCTGGCGCGAACCGAAAAACAAGGGGTCAGAAGAACAACAGCGGCGGTGCATCGCCGATTCAGTCCCGCGCCCGCAGAATCCGGGCGGGGCGGGCCGCCAGCGGACGCCAGGCAAAGCCGAGCCCGGCCAGCAGGGCCGCGCCCGCCCCGCCGATCACAATGGCAAGCGCCGAGGCCGCGTTGAAGGCGTAGGCGGTCTCCATCACGAACCGCATAACGGCCCATCCCGCCAATGCGCCGGCACCAACCGCCACCAGCCCCGCCGCGCCACCTTGCATGGCGGCGCGCAAGGCAAAGCTCAGCAAGATGCGCCCGCGCGTGGCCCCAAGCGTTTTCAGGACAGCGGCCTCATAGGTTCTTGCCCGTTCGCCGGCCGCCGCGGCCCCGATCAGCACCATGAACCCGGTGGCCAATGTGGCCGCCGCCCCCCAGGCGGTCGCGGCGGCAATGCCAGCCAGCGCGCGCGCCACCTGGTCGATCGCGTCGCGCACCCGGATTGCCGTGATATTCGGGGCGTCGCGGGCCACATCCCGCAGGATCGCCGCCTCGGCCGCTTCATCGGCATAGACGGTCGCGATACTGGTATGCGGTGCGCCGGCCAGCGCATTGGGCGACATTGTCATGACAAACCCGATGCCGGCATTCGAGAAGTCGACATCGCGCAGCGCGGCAATGGTTGCGGTGATATCGCGGCCCAGAATGTTGACCGTCACGGTGTCGCCAATGCCGATGCCGATCTCGCGCGCCTCGTCGGCGGCGAATGCCATCAGCGGCGGGCCGTCATAGCCCGGCGGCCACCACGCGCCCTCCACGATCTCTTCGGGTGGCGGGCTGGCATCCAGATAGGTGATGCCGCGGTCGCCATGCAGGACCCAGTGGTCGCCTGCGACCTCGCGCGCGGGACGGCCGTTGATGCGGGTGACGAAGCCGCGCAGGATGGGGGCGGTTTCAACCCGCGTCACGCCGGGGTCGGAGGTGACGCGTTCGAGGAAACCGGGCAACTGGCCCTGCTGGATATCGATGAAGAAATAGGACGGGGCCACCTCGGGCAGGTCGCGTTGAATGGCGGTGCGCAGATTGGTCTCGATTTGCCCGACGCTGGCCAGAACGGCCAGGCCCAGGCCAAGCGACAGGATCACGCTTGAGCTGTCCGAGGCCGGGCCGCCGACCGCCCCCAACGCCAGCCTGAGCGAGCTGCGCCCCCGCATCACGCTGCTTTTCGCCAATCGGCGGGCCGCGATCCGTACCAGCCAGGCGACACACATCAACACAAGCAGCGCCGCGATGATGCCGCCCGCCACCCATAGCGCCAGATAGGGCAGCTCCGACAGCCATGCCGCCGATGTTATCAAGGCCGCGGCAAAGCTTGCCGATAGCAGGATATATGGCCAGCGCGGCCAGCCGCTCATGCCCAGTTGCGCCTGCCGGAACAGGGTTGCGGCGCGGACCTGTTCGGTGCGTGCCAACGGCCAGAGCGCAAAGATCAGAGCCGTCAGCGCGCCGTAAAGCGCCGCCTCCATCAACGGTCCGGGGTGCAGGCCAAAATTGGCGGGAACAGGAAGTCGGGCCTCGATCAGCGGGGCGATTGCCAGCGGCAAGACGGCACCCAGGATCAGGCCAAGCGCCAGGCCAAGCAGGGTCAACAGCGCGATCTGCATCAGGTAAATGGCGAAGATCAACCGCCCGCTGGCCCCCAGCGTTTTCAGCGTGGCGATGGTTTCGGTCTTGCTGTCAAGATATGAGCGCACGGCAGCCGAGATGCCGATGCCCCCCACGGCCATGCCCGCCAACCCGACCAGCACCAGAAACGCCCCGATCCGGTCCACGAAGGCGCGCAGCTCCGGTGCCGCATTGCGCGCATCCCGCCAGCTGAGCCCGGTGTCGCCAAACAGCGCGGTGGCCTCGGATTGCAGCGCCCCCAGATCCGCATCGGGCGCCAGTTGCAGCCGGTATTGGCTGTCAAACAGCGTGCCGGGGGCCAGCAGGCCCGAATTTTCCAGCGCCGCCGTCGTCACAATCGTGCGTGGGCCGCTTCCGAAATTGCCGCCCGCCATATCCGGTTCGTTCTCCAGCGCGGCCCGAAGCTCGAACTCCCTGGTGCCCAACGTGAACGTGTCGCCGATCGTCAGCCCCATCTGGCCGATGAGAACCGGGTGCATTACCGCGCCGGGCAGGGCGCGCGGGGCCAGCGCCTCGGCCATCGTCATTGCCGGTGACAGCTCCGCCTCGCCGTAAATCGGGTAGAGCCCGTCGACGGCGCGCACCTGTGTCAGGCCACGCACGGCTTCGCCATCGCGTTCGGTGACGGCCATCGACCGGAAATCGAGCGTTGCGGACACGGCCACCGCGTTGGCCTCCATCCAGGCGCGTTCGGCATCAGACGCGGTGCGCAGCGAAAAGCTCATCTCGGCATCGCCACCCAGGATCACGGCACCTTCGCGCGCAAGCCCGGTTTCGATTGCCACGCGCACCGACCCGACCGCGGCAATCGCGGCCACGCCAAGCGCGAGGCAGGCCAGAAAGATGCGGAACCCGCGCAGCCCGCCGCGCATGTCGCGCCACGCGATACGCGCGGCAACTTTCATTCCGCGGCCTCGCGCGTCGTCGCGCGGTCGATGCGCCCGTCGCGCAGCCGGATCACCCGGTCGCAGCGATGCGCCAGGTCGGCCGCGTGGGTGACCAGGACCAGCGTTGCGCCATGGCGGTCGCGCAGGCCAAAGAGCAGCTCCATGATGGCACCACCATTGGCTTCGTCCAGATTGCCGGTGGGTTCATCGGCCAAAAGGACCGCCGGGCGCGGCGCGGCAGCGCGGGCCAGGGCCACGCGCTGTTGTTCGCCGCCCGATAGCTGACCGGGATAATGCCCGGCGCGGTCCGTCAGCCCGACAGCCCGCAGCTCGGCCGCGGCACGCTCAAACGCGTCCAGGTGCCCGGCCAGCTCCAACGGGGTCGCGACGTTTTCCAGCGCGGTCATGGTCGGTATGAGGTGGAAGGATTGGAACACCACCCCCATATGAGTCCTGCGAAACCGGGCCAGCGCGTCCTCGCTCAGGGCGGTCAGATCATGGCCAAGTGCCCTCACATTACCGCCGCTGGCGCGTTCCAGCCCGCCCATCAGCATAAGGAGCGAGGATTTGCCCGACCCCGATGGCCCCACCAGCCCCAGCGTTTCGCCCGGTTGCACCCGCACCGTGATATCGCGCAGGATATCCACCGGTCCGGCATTGCCGTCGAGCCGCAGAGACACGTTGGAAAGGTCCAGAATGGGCATGGTCATGACATGGCTCCGGCAGGGACTGTCCCTTGGATATGGGGCGTTGGCGGGGTGGGGCAAGGCGCTTGCTGTCGGGATTGCGGTTTCTTCTGCCGCCGCCGGCGAGGCGCAAGAGGTTGTCATTGCCGCTTTGGGCGACAGCCTGACGCAAGGCTATGGCCTGCCACAGCAGGACGGGCTGGTGCCGCAGCTGGAAGGCTGGCTGCTGGCGCGCGGCCAATCCGTGCGGCTGATCAATGCGGGCGTGTCGGGCGATACCACGGCGGGCGGTCTGGCGCGGGTTGGCTGGACGCTGGGCGATGATGTCGATGCCATGATCGTGGCGCTGGGTGGCAACGATCTGTTGCGCGGCGTCGCGCCCGAGGTGGCCCGCGCCAATCTGGACGGTATCCTGCGCGCAGCTGAGGCGGCGGATGTCGAGGTTTTGCTGGTGGGTCTGCGCGCGTTCAACAATTTCGGGCCCGATTACCGGGCGGATTTTGACGCGATCTTTCCCGATCTGGCGGCCGAATACGACACGCTGTTGATGGAAGATTTCCTGGCCGCGATCATGGGCCCCGACGCGCAGGGCCAGCCGAGGGTCTTGCCGGGCTATTTTCAGGCTGACGGGCTGCATCCGAACGCGGCCGGGGTGGGCCGGATCGTTGAGACGATGGGGCCCATGGTCGAGGCGCTTATCGCCCGCCTGCCGCAACCCTGATCGCGGTGCCCGCCTCGCGGCAGAGCGCAGCGAGATCAGCGGCAGGGGCGGCATCGGTCACCCAGATGTCCAGATCGGCAAGCGAGGCGATCCGCACCGGGGCGGCGCGTGCCAGCTTGCCCTGATCGGCCACAAGGATGCTTTGCCGCGCCTGTTGCAGGATGGCATGGGCAACGCGGACCTCCTGAATGTCGAAATCCAGCAGATCGCCCGCGCCGTCCAGCGCCGAAGCCCCGATCACGGCAATATCGACCTTGAATTGCAGGATTGTCTGGACCGCCAGATCGCCGACCAGCCCGCCATCGGCGCGGCGCAGCGCGCCGCCGGTCAATACAACCTCGCAGGAGGGATTTGCCGCCAGGATCTGCGCCGCGTTCATGTTGTTTGTCACCACCATCAGCCCGGAATGACCCTGCAGAGCGCGGGCCACGGCCTCGGTCGTGGTGCCGATATTGAGAAACAACGACGCCCCGTGCGGGATCTCGGCCGCGACCGACCGCGCGATCGCCTCCTTGGCATTGGCATTCAGACGGCGGCGATCCTCATAACCGATATTGGTGATCCCGGAAGGCAGCACCGCGCCACCATGGATGCGTTCCAGAAGGTGGCTCTCGCACATCTCGGTCAGGTCGCGGCGGATGGTCTGGACGGTGACACCGAACTGGCTGGCCAGATCCTCGACCATCACCCGGCCTTCACTGCGGGCACGCTCCAGAATGTCGGATTGGCGGGGGCTTATGGGCATCGGGTACTCTCCTCGGGTCGTTATAGCGAAACCGGTGTGACAACAAAGAGAAAAAAAGCGAGCATGAAAATTGACAAAACGAACATGGGGTGTAACGAAACCAAGGGCAACAAAAGGAACATAACGGTGAGTCGCATTTTCGATCTTTTCATCATTGGCGGCGGCATCAACGGGGCTGGTATCGCGCGGGATGCGGCGGGGCGCGGGCTGGATGTGGGGCTTGCCGAAATGGGCGACCTGGCTGGTGCGACGTCTTCGGCCTCGACCAAGCTTTTTCATGGCGGGCTGCGCTATCTGGAATATTTCGAATTCGGGCTGGTCAGGAAAGCGCTGGTGGAACGCGAGGTTCTGCTCGCGGCGATGCCGCATATCAGCTGGCCGATGCGGTTCGTGCTGCCCTATCACGCCGATATGCGGTTCGAGGCCGATACGCCCACGTCAAAGCTGTTGTCGCTGTTCATGCCCTGGATGAAGGGCCGCCGCCCGGCCTGGCTGATCCGGCTGGGGCTGTTTCTGTATGATCATCTGGGCGGGCGAAAGATCCTGCCGGGGACGACGACTCTGCATCTGGCGGGCAGCCCCGAGGGCGCGCCGCTCAACCCGAAATTCGCCCGCGCCTATGAATATTCCGACTGCTGGGTCGACGATGCCCGGCTGGTTGTGCTGAATGCCCGCGACGCCGGTGCGCTCGGGGCTGAGATCATGACGCGGGCCAAGGTCACCCGTGCCGAGCGGGTCGATGGGCTGTGGCAGATCACGGTGGATCGGAACGGCGGCACGGAGGTCTTTGAGGCCCGCGCGCTGGTCAATGCCGGCGGGCCCTGGGTGGCCGAGATCATCCGCGATGTGGCCCATGTTGCCAGCAGCGAAACCGTACGGCTGGTGCGCGGCAGCCATATCGTGGTGCCGCGGCTCTTTGATCACGACAAATGCTATTTCTTTCAGGGCGAGGATGGCCGGATCATCTTTGCCATTCCCTATGAGAGCGATTTCACCCTGATCGGGACCACCGACCTGGACCATGCGGGCGACCCTTCGGATGCGCGCTGCAGCGAGGATGAAGTGGCCTATCTCTGCCGCTTCGCTTCGACCTATTTCGTCACGCCGATCACGCCCGACCAGGTGGTCTGGACCTATTCCGGGGTGCGCCCGCTCTATGATGACGGGGCAAGCTCGGCCACCGCGGCGACGCGCGACTATGTGCTGTCGCTGGATGAAAACGGGCCGCTTTTGCTGAATGTCTTTGGCGGCAAGATCACCACCTATCGCAAGCTGGCCGAAAAGGCGCTGGAGAAACTGCGCGTGGGCTTTCCCGATCTGCCCGGTGACTGGACCGCCGGCGCATCGATGCCGGGCGGCGATTTCGCGGTCGACGGGGTGGCTGGTCTGATTGCCGGATTGCAGGCCGATTACCCGTTTCTCGGCACGCGGTGGGCGACGCGGCTGGTGCGCGCCTATGGCACCGAGGCGCGCGACATTCTGGGCGATGCGACATCGGCGGCCGATCTGGGGCAGGATTTCGGCGCGACGTTGACCAAGGCCGAACTGCGCTGGCTGATGGCCCGCGAATATGCCGTGACGGCCGAGGATGTCGTGTGGCGGCGGTCGAAGCTGGGGCTGCGGTTGAGTGCCGATCAGATCGCGGCGATTGACAGTTTCATGCGCGCGGCGTGATCTGTGCGCAAAGGGAGGGCAGGCCATGAGCCATATTCTGGCGATTGATCAGGGCACGACATCCAGCCGGGCCATCGTGTTTGACGGCGCGATGCGGCCGGTGGCCTCGGCGCAGGAGGAGTTCACCCAGCATTTCCCGGCTTCGGGACGGGTCGAACATGAGGTCGGCGATATCTGGGAAACGGTGATATCGACCTGCCGCGCGGCATTGGACAAGGCCGGGATCGCGGCGCGTGATCTGGCCGGGATTGGCATCACCAACCAGCGCGAGACCACGCTGTTATGGGATCGCAAGACCGGTGCGCCGGTGCATCGCGCGATTGTCTGGCAGGATCGGCGCACCTCTGCGCTGTGCGCCGCGCTGCGCGAGGCCGGGCATGAGCCGATGGTGCAGCATCGCACCGGGCTGCTGCTGGATCCGTATTTTTCGGGTACCAAGCTGGCTTGGATCCTGGACAATGTCGAGGGCGCGCGCGCGCGGGCCGAGGCGGGGGATCTGCTCTTTGGCACGGTCGACAGCTACCTGATCTGGCGGCTGACCGGCGGGGCGGCGCATGTGACCGATGCCACCAACGCCGCCCGGACGCTGCTGTATAACATTCGCGAGGGGGCGTGGGATGCCGGGATCTGCTCGCTGTTGAACATTCCGATGGGCCTGTTGCCGGAGGTCAAGGATTGCGCCGCCCATTTCGGCGATACCCTGCCCGATCTGCTGGGCGCGTCGGTGCCCATCCTGGGCGTCGCGGGCGACCAACAGGCAGCTACGATCGGGCAGGCCTGTTTCGCGCCGGGGATGATGAAATCGACCTATGGAACGGGCTGCTTCGCGCTACTCAATACCGGCGATACGCTGGTTGAAAGCAAGACCCGGATGCTGGGCACCATCGCCTATCAGTTCGAGGGCAAGCCGACCTATGCGCTGGAAGGCTCGATCTTTATCGCCGGGGCGGTTGTGCAATGGCTGCGCGACGGGTTGCGGATCATCGCGGCGGCGGGCGAGACGCAAGCGCTGGCCGAAGCCGCCGATCCGGCACAGGAGCTTTACCTGGTGCCCGCCTTTACCGGCCTTGGCGCGCCCTATTGGGACGCTGAATGCCGCGGCGCGATCTATGGATTGACGCGCGGCTCGGGGCCTGCGGAATTTTCCCGCGCGGCGTTGGAAAGCGTGGGCTTCCAGACCCGCGATCTGTGGGAAGCCATGCGCGCCGATTGGGACGGTGCGGGTGATGGCAGCATCCTGCGGGTCGATGGCGGCATGAGCGCCTCGGACTGGAGCATGCAGTTTCTGGCCGATATCCTGGGCGCGCCGGTGCATCGGCCGCAAGTGTTGGAGACCACAGCATTGGGGGCCGCGTGGCTGGCCGGGATGCAGGCCGGCATCTATCCGGACCGGGCGGGGTTTGCCGCGACCTGGGCCCTGGAGCGCGAGTTCGTGCCCGTGATGGATGCAAAGCGGCGGGACGCGCGGTATGCGGGTTGGAAGGATGCCGTGGCACGGACCTTGAGCCGGTAGCAATCGAGCGCGGGGTAAGCCGCTCGCTGAGTGGGTCTCATTTGGCGGGGCGGTTTCACCGTGGCGCGCCGTCAAACGTTGTATATGGGGCGGGCCCGCCTGCCGCATGCGGCCTGCGTTATCGGCCCGGTCCATGGTGCGACAATAACATTCGCGTGTGATCCGGGCCCAGGGGCAGGCATGGCTGGCGTTTCGGTGGTGCCTTGATAAGCTGGTCCGGCTCAGCGCATGTCAGGAGGGCACCATGGCCAAACCCCGCAGCTATACCGGTAGCGATATCGAAATCAGCTTTGAGATGTCGCGCTGCATTCACGCCCGTAATTGTTTTCTAAGCCTGCCACAGGTTTTCGATCCCGCGCGCAGGCCTTGGGTCGATCCCGATGGCGCGCCTGCCGATGAGGTGGCCGCGATGATCCGCACCTGCCCATCGGGTGCCCTGACATATCGGCGTCTGGATGGGGCCCCCGATGAACGCCCCCGGGCCATAAACCGGGTGCGGTTGCAGGAAAACGGGCCGGTCGAGATCACCGGCGATCTGCGGCTGGATGGGACCGCGCATACGCGGTTGACGCTGTGCCGATGCGGGGCCTCTGAAAACAAACCCTTTTGCGATGCCGCGCATGGCAAGGCCGGGTTCGTGGCGACGGGTGAGCCGGAGGCCTCGGGCAAGGATAGCGGTGAGGATCGGCCCGCTGAGGTGCTGGAAATCAGACCGGTGCCCAACGGGCCGCTTGGGCTGATCGGGCCGGTTGAGGTGACCGCCGGGTCGGGCGCGCGGCTGGCGCGGGCCGAGAAGGTATTCCTGTGCCGTTGCGGGGCCTCGAAAAACAAACCTTTTTGCGATGGCAGCCATAAGGGTGCCGGGTTCCGGGCACCGGGACCGCCGGAGGAGTAGATTGCGCTTCAGGGTTTTGGCGCGCCGCTGATCGGGACCATTGTGCCTTGCAGGATCGCGACCTCGCGGCGGCGGCCATCGGCATATTCGGTTTCTACCGTGGCGCGGGTCACCATCAGCCGTCGGCCCGGTTTTTCAACGCTGCCCGTCGCCACCAGCCGCACCCCGTCTGCCGGGGCCAGGAGGTTGATCTTCATCTCGGCGGTCAGCACCTCATCGCCTTCGGCCATCAGGCTGAGTGCGGAATAGCCGGCGGCGCTGTCGCCGAGCGCGAAGGTCAGGCCGGCATGGGCAAACCCGTGTTGCTGGCTGGCCGCGGGCGTGATGGGGGCGGTGATGACGACACGGCCCGGCGCAATCTCGGACAATTCCGCCCCAAAGCTCTGCATCATGCCCTGTTTGGCGAAACTGTCGCGGATCCGGTTCATGCCGGGCAGCATGGATTTCAGATCACGTATTTGCAAGCCCACGCCGAACCGGGTGGCGCGGCATTGGCACTGCCAGCGGCGGGCTTGCCAGCAGGATCGCGCGCGCCTCGGAGCCCATCAGCGCACCCAGAACCGGCGCATCGCAGAAAAGGCCACCGGTATAGGTGCCATAGGCGGGCAGGATGAGGCGGGTGTCATCGAGCAGAAAGCAGCGCCGCGTGAGGGTCCGGCCGCGCAGCGAAAGCCGCGCTTTCGGATGGTAATGGCCCGAAACCTCGCCAGGGTCGCCCGCTGCGGCGATATGGCGGAATGTGAGCGCACCCAGGACGACCTGCCCCAGATGCGTGCCGCCCAGATCGACGGGGCCAGCATCGTGATTGCCCTCGATCCAGATCCAGCGCCGCCCGGCCATCAGCGTGGTGATCTGCGCGCGGGCCTCGGGTTCCAGCGCCTGCATGGCATCCAGGTCGTCGAAACTATCGCCCAGACAGATCACGGTGCCGGGCGCGTGGGCGGCGATGTCATCGGCCAGCCGGGCCAGCGTTTCGTGCGCCTCATAGGGGGGCAGGATCGGGCCGCCGCGCCGGGCCATGCGTTCGGATTTTCCCAGATGCAGGTCAGAGACGCAGAGACAGCTCTGCGCCGGCCAGAAAAGCGCGCCGGAGGGCAGAGCCAGCAGATCGGTGCCGGCAAATGAGAAGGGCAGAGAGTTCATGGTTTGTTCATTGACACGGCGTGTGGTCTCATTCAAGTCCCGCCTTGGCCATCAGGTCCTGGCGCGCCCGTTCGATCAGGGTTTCTTCGGCGCGGCCCTTGACCGGCACTTTGCCGATCTCAAGGAAAAGCGGCGCGGCCAGCGGGGTCACGCGGGCGCGCGCGACATGGTCGATGCGGCCGCCGATCCGCTCGAGCAGAGCCTCGATCCTGCCGAAATCCACCAGACCGCGCATCGCCTCGGCCCGGGTGATCTCCATCATCAGGTGATCGGGGTCGTATTTCCTGAGGGTGTCATAGAGAATATCGGTCGAAAACGTCGCTTGCCGCCCCGATTTGCGTTTGCCGGGGCTGTTGCGGTCAATGAGCCCCGCGACCAGCGCCGCCGTCTTGAACGTGCGCTTCATCACGGCGTTGCCCGCTAGCCACCCCTCAAGCGCCTCGTCAAGCCCGTCCCGCGCCAAGAGCGGACCGGGGTCGGTGACGGGATCGAGCCCCCAGATCAGCGTGGCGTAATCGGTCGACACAAAACCGAGCGGGTCGAGCCCCTCTGCCTCCATGCGTTGCGTGAGCAAAAGGCCGAGTGTCTGCTGCGCGTTCTTGCCGGCAAAGCCATAGGCCACCAGATGCTGCAACCCGTCATGCGGGAAGGTCTCGATCAGCAGCCGGTCGCGTTCGGGAAGCTTTGAGACGTCGCGTTGCCGCGCCAGCCATGTGGCGGTGTGACCGGGCAGGTTGGGCCAGGTTTCCTGCCGGAACATTGCGAGGATGCGGTCGGAAAGCTGTGTCGAGGTTGTGAATTTGGTGCCTGAAAACACCGCGACGCGGGGCTTTTTGCCGGCGTTGCGCGACACCTCGACGACCATATCGCGCAGGCCCTCATAGCGCACGATGCGCCCGCCGATCAGAAAGGTATCGCCCTGGGTCAGGGTGGCGGCAAAGCCTTCCTCGACCTCGCCCAGGGGCCGCCCGCCGCGGGCGTGCTTGAGCTGCACCTTCAGCTTTTCGCTATCGGTTATGGTGCCAATATTCATTCGGATGCGGGCCGCGCCGCGCGGATCGCGCAACTGCCAGAGGCCATCGGGGCGCTGCACCAGCCGCTGCCATTGATCATAGGCCTTGAGCGCGTAGCCGCCCGTGGCCGCGAAATCGAGGCAGCGGTCGAACACGGGCCGCGACAGGGTGGCATAGGCCCCCACGGTCGTGACCTCGCGGTAGAGATCATCGGCCTCGAAGGGGCCTGCGGCGGCGCGGATCAGGATATGCTGACAGAGCACATCGAGCGGGCCGGGGCCCCGGGGCTCACCATCCAGATCATGGGCGCGCGCGGCCTCCAATGCGGCGACGCATTCGACCACCTCGAACCGGTTCGCGGGGACCAGCAACGCCTTGGAGGGTGCGTTGTAGCGATGGTTGGCGCGCCCGATCCGCTGCACCAGCCGCTTGACGTTTTTCGGCGCGCCGACCTGGATGACGAGATCGACATCGCCCCAGTCAATCCCCAGATCAAGGCTGCCGGTACAGACAATCGCGCGCAGGCGACCAGCCACCATCGCGGCCTCGACCTTTTCGCGCTGTTCGCGGGCCAGCGCCCCGTGATGGATGCCGATGGGTAGAGCGTCCTCATTTGCAAGCCACAGATTATGAAAGAAAATCTCGGCCTGGGCGCGGGTGTTGTGAAAGATGAGCGTGGTTTTGTGCTGGCGGATCTGGTCCAAAACGGCCGGGATGGCATAGGCCCCGCCGCCGCCCGACCAGGGCGGGTGTTCGGCGGTTTGCAGCATCGCGATATCGGGGTCGGGGCCGGGATCTGCGTGCAGAACGGGGCAGGGATCAGGGTGACGAGCCAGAAGGGCCGCCAGCGCGGGCGGATCCTCGACAGTGGCCGAGAGGCCGACGCGGGCGAGCCCCGGGGCCAGCGTCTCAAGCCGCGACAGCGCCAGCATCAGTTGATCGCCGCGTTTGCTCTCGGCCAATGCGTGGATTTCATCGACGATCACCCGTTTGAGGCCGCTGAAGGTGCGCGCCGCATCCTCATAGGAGGTCAGCAGCGCCAGGCTCTCGGGGGTTGTCAGCAGGATATGCGGCGGGTCGGCGCGCTGGCGTTTGCGCCGCGTCTGAGAGGTATCGCCGGTGCGGTCCTCGATGCGGATCGGCAGGCCGATCTCCTCGACCGGGCGGCGCAGGTTGCGTTTTATGTCGGCGGCCAGCGCCTTCAGCGGCGAGATATAGAGCGTGTGCAGGCCCTGGTGCTGGCCCTGGGCGAGGTCTGCCAATGTGGGCAGAAACCCCGCCATGGTCTTGCCGCCGCCGGTGGGCGCGATCAGCAGCAGGGCGGGTTCGCCGCCGCGCGTGACCATCTCGCGCTGATGCGGATGTGGCTGCCAGCCCTGCCGGGCAAACCAGGTTTCAATGGGGGCGGGCAGGGCGGTCATGGCCCTATCGATAGCGCGAAACGGGCGGGCTGGAAATGCTGCTCCTCCGGCCCCTGCCGGGCCGTCCTCGCCCGCGATCAATGGGCGATGGTTTCCTGTTTTACGAACATGTTCTCCCAGGCCCGGTCCAGCAGATCGGGGCGCATCTGATAGGGGATGCCCTCGAACTCGCAAATCGCGATAATCTGGTCCATCAGGAAGGGCGCGTGGTAATTGGCATAGAGATTATCCACCGTCGGGTATTTTTTCTTGAGCAGGTGCAAAAGCGACGCCTCATCCAGCGGCACCTTTTTCTTGCGCGCAACCATGGCAAAGATCTTGAGGAATTGCTCCTGCGTGGGGCCGTCGATCTTGACCTTGAAAAAGATCCGCCGCAACGCCGCCCCATCGAACAGGTCATTGGGGTGGAAGTTGGTGGAAAACACCACCAGCGTGTCGAACGGCACCTCGAATTTTTCACCCGATTGCAGGGTCAGGATGTCATACCCGACCTCCATCGGCACAATCCAGCGGTTGATCAAGGCCTGTGGCGGTTCTTCCTGGCGGCCAAGGTCATCGACGATGAACACGCCGCCCGAGGACTTCAACTGCAGGCTGGCCTGATAGGTGCGCGAGGTCTTGTTGTAGTTAAGGTCGAGCATCGAGAGGCTAAGCTCACCGCCGGTCATCACCGTGGGCCGCTGGCACATCAGATAGCGGGTATCGAAACGTTCGGACCGGCGGCGCAGCGCGCTGGTTTCGGTATCATCGACCGCTACGGGCGTGTGGACAATCGGGTCGAAAACGGTGATCACCTGACCGGCATAGGAAATGGCGCGCGGCACGTAGATGGTGTCGCCCAGGGCCGCCCGGATGCCCTCCGCGATCGAGGATTTGCCGTTGCCGGGGGGGCCATACATCAGCACCGACCGGCCCGAACTGACGGCCGGGCCAAGCTGGTCGATCATGCCGTCAGGCAGGATCAGGTGGCCCATGCTGGCCTCGAGTGCGGCGCGCGTGATCAGCACGTTTTTCACCGATTGGCGTTTGGTCTGGATCTTGTAGGCCTCCAGCGGGACCGGCATCGCGCCGTAATATTCGGATTGGCTGAGCGCATCCAGCGCCCGCGCCTTGCCGGCATCGGTCAGCTGAAATCCCATTTCGGAGCTGGAGGTCGCGTGCAGCGTGCCCATCGCCTGCAACAGGCCCATTTCGCGAAGCGTGTCGATCAAGGCCTGGGTCAACGGCATCGGCAGGCAAATGGCCTCGGCGATCTGGCTGGCCTGTTCGACGTTTTTGCGGAACACGGTCTTCAGCAGGATATCGCGCATCATCACGACGGGCAGGCCGGTATCCTCAAGGCTGCGCAACTTGGGCGGCGCGAAGGCGGCAGAGTCGCTTGCTTGCATATTCATGGCGCATCGGCCCTTTCGCGTAATACCAAGCCCCCGGGGCCGCAAGACTGCCGCGCCGGGGTTTGCATTCCGGTTAAGACGCGCTCAGAATTCCAAGCGCGAGGTAAACGACAAGGGCACCGGCCAAGGCCACGCCCATCGGAAAGAGCTTGCCCCGATCCCAGGAGGTCCAGCCCGGCGTCGCGCGCCGAACGGCCGGCACCATGCCTGCGCCGCGATGGGTGATCCATGCGCCGATCAGGACGGCGGCAAAGAGGGTCAGGAACATCAGATAATCGCCCGGCGCGATAAAGGGGGCCATGGCGGCGGCGAATTTCGCATCTCCCGCCCCGACAAGGCCAAGCGACGTGACAAGAAACCCCGCCAGCAGAATGATCACCAGCTGCAAAAGCCGCATGTAATAGACCTCGAACGGCAGGGCGATCAGGCCCACGACCAGAAACACCGCCGCAAGCGCCAGAACGCTGACATTGGGGATGCGCATGTCGCGCAGATCGGACCAGGCGACATAGATGCAGATCGGAACCACGAAGGGCAGAAACCAGAGCGCTTCGGTCAGGCTGAGGGCGAGGGTCATCGGCGGTTATCCTTGGGCTTCAAGCGCACGCAGAGCCCGCACTGCGGCCTCGAAATGCTGCGGATGGGTGTCGATGGCGTCCTGCAGCAGGCCACGGCCGACATCGATATCGCCGCGGCGCACGGCCGACACGGCCATGGTATACAAGAGCTGCGCCCGTTCGATCTGGCTCATTGGCACCAGCGGCAGACTGTATTGACCACGCGCGGCCCGGGCCAGAACCAGGTTGTTCTTGGCGGTATAGAGATCCGGGTCGTAGGTGATGGCCTCGGTAAAGAGGCGTTCGGCGGCCTGGCTGTCGCCGCGCGTCAGCATCGAATAGCCCCAGTTGTTCAGGACACCGGCCGGGCGCATGGTCAGCCCCACGGCGGTTTCATAAAAACTGTCGGCCCGGTCCCATTGCTGCCCGCTATCGGCCACCATCGCTTCCAGCCGGTAGCGTTCATAGGTCTCGAATGTGGGCGGAATCATGTCCAGCTGTGCTTCGGCTTCTTCCCAGTCATTGGTGCGGATCAGCGCGCCGGCATAATCGACCCGGTCCTGATCGGTCGCCGCGTCGCTGTTCACGACATTGCGCCAGGCGGTTACGCCCTCGGTATTCATGCCAGCGCGGATCAGGCTGGTGGCCAGGCCACGCTGCAAATCGATGCGATCCGGGTTTTCACGGGCGGCGCGGCGGAAATAGGTCACCGCCTCTGCGGGGTCGGCCGCCGTCAGCATGATATCGTTGAGATTGGTTTCGTCGATGACATTGATGCCATCAAGCGCACGTTGCACTTCGGTGGATCCTGTCTGCTCGCAGGCCGACAGCACAAGCGCGACAGACATCACTGCCGTGATTTTGATAAATGGGCGCATAAAAGGCCTCTTACTGCTCATCGTTCCTTCGATCATGGTGTTCGCAGCAGGACATATCGACCACCACCGCGACGCTCCAACTCGAAGCTGTTATTTATATGGCCCTGAGTATAGACCGAATTTCCCATTCGCGCGATAGCCAAGCGCAGGTTTTCGCGTATCGAGTCGGTTTGGCCACTATCCAGGGCATAGGCTTGCTGAAAAACGCGCCGCGCCTCGCCAAATTCGCCCCGTTCCATCAAAACCACGCCCAGATTGTTCCAGGCCGGCACGAATTCGGGGTCTTCCTCCATTGCCCGGCGCAGCTGCGTTTCCGCCTGGCCAAGACGCCCTAGGCGCAGATTGGCGGAACCGAGCGAAGACAGCGTCTCCGCGGTCATCCCGGTTTCGCCCGCCGCCCGCAGATAGGCCGACAGCGCCAGTTCGTATTCACCGGCATCCATCAGCCGGTGCCCGACGAGCATCTGATCGACGCCGTTGGGCAGGCTGGTCGTGCCTTGCGGCAGCGCCGGGCCCTCGCGCAACGGCTCAAGCCGCGCCGATTGCTCGCACGCGGCCAGGCCAAAAACAGCCACCACCAATAACGTCTTGCCCCACATCTTTGCGATGCCCCTTTGTACTATCCCCCGCCCAGGTTCTGCGCGATGCCATAGACCGACGGCCCGATCAGGATGATCAAGAGCGGCGGGACACAGAACATCATCGTCGCCAGCGTCAGCTTGGTCGGCAGCTTGTTGGCCTTTTCCTCGGCCCGCATCACACGTTTGTCGCGCATTTCCTCGGCATAGACGCGCAGCGCCTCGGCGATCGAGGTGCCGAAGGTGGCCGACTGGATCAACACGGTGACAAAGCTGTTCACATCCTGCACACCGCAGCGCTCGCCAAAGTCGCGCAGCACCTTCACCTTGTCCTTACCGGCCTTCATTTCATAGGCCACAATCTCGAATTCATCGGCCAGCGATTCATAAGAGGCGCGGATTTCCTTGGCGACGCGGATGATCGCCTGATCCAGCGATTGGCCGGCCTCGACACAGACCAGCATCAGATCCAGCGCGTCGGGAAAGCCCGAGGTGATTTCCTCTTCGCGTTTCTGCACCCGGCGCTGGACCCAGTATTTCGGCAAGTAATAGCCGGCGGCACCGGGGATCAGGACCGAGAGAATGCTTTTTTGCGTGCTCATGTCGCCGGCGATCAGCGTGTAGATCACGCCGAGCGACAGAAATCCCATGCCAAGGGCGAATTGCGCAAAGTGGAAGGTCTGGACCGCGCCCTTCGACCGATACCCGGCCCGCAGCAGGGTCAGCTGAACGGCGCTGTATTCCTCCTGGTTCTGCGGCTCAAGGAACTGCTTGAAGCGATCCAGCTTTTCGTTTTTGCCGCCGATGCGCAGACCCTTGGGGACGGCCGGGATATGCTCGCTTTGCGAGTCCTTCAGCTTCGACAGCGGGTCCTTTTTCTGCATCAGCATCGCCGGCAGCGCCAGCAGCACCAGAACCAGCCCCAGGCCACCGACCAAAAAGAGCGGGCCGAGCGGGCCGAGAAGATCGGTAACGTAGGTGTTGATCGCTTCCATGTCGGGTCCTCCTCAGACCTTGATATTGACCATCATGCGCATGACGATCACGTTGACGCCCAACATGACGGCGACAACGGCGGCGGCGGGAATGAAGACCGGGCTTTCCATGACCTCTTCGTAGTAATCGGGCTGCATCACGTTGATGCCAACCAGCGCCAGGAGCGGGAAAACCGACAGGAACATACCCGACCACTTGGCCTCGGCGGTGATCGCCTTGACCTTGCGGAAAAGCTTGAACCGCGAACGGATCACGCGCGCCAGGCCCGACAGGATCTCGGCCAGGTTGCCGCCCGATTTCTGCTGGATGCCGACAGCAACCGCCAGAAAACGCAGATCCTGAAGGTCCAGCCGTTCGGCCATCGCCTCGATCGCGTCGGCCACATCACGGCCATAGGCGGCCTCGTCGGCGATAATGCCCAGCTCGGAGCCGAGCGGATCGGCCATTTCCTTGGACACGGTATTGATGGCCGACACAAAAGGGTGCCCCACGCGCAGGCTGCGGACCATCAGTTCAACCGCGTCGGGCAGCTGTTCCTCGATCATCGCGATGCGTTTCTTGGCCTTGGAATTGACCCAGAAGAACACGCCGCCAACGCCCATGCCGACCGAGACCAGCGCACGGATCGGAAAGGACGCCCCCGTGGCCACCGTCAGCATCACGAAGGCCGCGATGGTCAGGGCAAGCATCACCAGCATCAGCTGGGGCGGTGTGAAGGCGATATTGGCCTTTTGCGCCTTGCTGGCAATCAGGGTATAAAGCGGGATGGTCTTTGACCCGGTATGCTGATCCAGCTCCTTGCGCAGCTTGGCCAGCACATCTTCGCGATTGCCGCCCTTGTTGATCAGGTCCAGCCGCCGGTTGACGCGGCTGTTCAGACTGATGGATTTGCCGAAGACCATCAGATAGACGCCTTCGACCAGCATGATGACGCCGATGAAGATGCCGATATAGATAAGCGGTTCGATACTGAGGTTCATGGAAGGTCAGTCCCCTGCGGGTTCATAGATGGAGGTGGGAAGGTCATAGCCCCACTGGCGGAACCGGTCCGAATAATGCGAGCGCACGCCGCAGGCGGTAAAGCGGCCGATGATTTTGCCATCGGGTTGCAGCCCGAGGCGTTCGTAGCGAAAAATCTCCTGCATCGAGATGACGTCGCCTTCCATCCCCGTCACTTCGGTGATGGACACCATACGGCGCGAGCCGTCCTGCAGGCGGCTGGCCTGCACGATCAGGTTTACGGCGCTTGCGATCTGGCTGCGCACCGCCTTGAGGGGCATTTCGATGCCCGCCATGGCAATCATGTTCTCAAGCCGGCTGATACCGTCGCGCGCGCTGTTGGCGTGGATCGTGGTCATCGACCCGTCATGGCCGGTGTTCATGGCCTGCAACATGTCGATGACTTCCTCGCCGCGGGTCTCGCCGACGATGATCCGATCCGGCCGCATCCTGAGCGCGTTCCTGAGACAGTCGCGCTGTGTCACCGCGCCCTTGCCCTCGACATTGGGCGGGCGGCTTTCCATCCGGCCGACATGCTCCTGTTGCAGCTGCAATTCGGCCGTATCCTCGATCGTCAGGATGCGTTCGGAATTGTCGATGAAGGAGGAGAGCGCATTGAGCGTGGTCGTTTTGCCGGACCCCGTCCCGCCCGAGACGACAACATTCAGGCGACAGGCAACAGCGGCCTGCAAATAGGCGGCCATTTCCTCGTTGAAGGCCCCAAACTTGACCAGATCCTCGATGCCGAGCTTGTCTTTCTTGAATTTCCGGATCGAGACCAGCGAGCCATCGACGCCCACAGGCGGAACCATCGCGTTGAATCGCGAGCCGTCTTTCAGGCGGGCGTCGACATAGGGGTTGGATTCATCGACACGGCGACCCACCGCGGACACGATCTTGTCGATGATGCGCAACAGGTGGCGCTCATCCTTGAAATGGATGTCCGACTTCTGAAGCTTGCCGTCGCGCTCGACGAAGATATTGAAGGGCCCATTGATCAGAATGTCGTTGACGGTGTCATCCTTGAGCAGCGGCTCAAGCGGGCCCAGGCCCGTCACCTCGTCGAACAGTTCGGTTTGCAGCGTGTTGCGGTCCTCGCGGTTCAGGACCGCGCCCATATCGGACAGCTCGTCATTGGTGATCGAGATAATCTCGGCCCGCAGCTCGCCTTCTTTGGCCTTTTCCAGAGCCGACAGGTTGAGATTGTCCAAAAGCCGCGAGTGCATCTCGGTCTTGATCTCGTCCAGGCGGGCGCGGCGCTTGGCCTCTTTATCCGCCGCGACGGGCTCGGCGGCTACGTCCGGTGTCGGGGCCGCTTTGCGCATCGTGGCCTTGGGGGGCTCGGGTGCCAGGGCAGGGGGAGCTTCGGCCAGGCCCATCTCACCGGTCAATGCGGGGTGGACGGGTGCGGCGGTTGCGGGTTTCTTGTAGCGCGAAAACATCCCTGTGGTCCTTAATTGGCCACCGCTTGGGCCGCGGTGGCCTCATGCAGCGTCTTGGCGAGTTTCAGGATTTCCTTGCGCAGCGGGTTCTTCTTGGCCATGTCGGCCAGCGGCACCCCGTGATCGCAGGCCTGGGCGACCTGTTTGGTGCCATCGGGAAGCTGCGTCTGCAGGTCGATCCCCAGGGTCTCGGCCAGCCGTTTGACCCGGGATTTCCCCGAGAGATCCAGCGACCGCGGTGCCCGGTTCAGCACATAATGCATCTTGTCGATCGGCAGGCTTTCGGCCTGCAGCGCCTTGATGAAGCGCATCGCGTTCTGGGCCGACCGCATATCCATCTCCAGCGTCGCAAAGTAGATATCGGCCGCGTTCATCACGGTTTCGGACCATTGCACGATGGTCGTCGGCATATCGACGATGACAACGTCAAAGGTCTCGCGCGCCAGCGTCAGAAGCGCCTCCACCTCTTCGGGGCCGATAATGTCCAGCGGCAGGATCTCGGCCGGTGCGGTAAAGACCGAAAGCTTTTGGTTGAAGCTCAACAGCGCCTGCTTGAAGGCCTGAACATCCATGGTCTGGGCATCCGACAGCACCTCAAAGATTACTTCGCGGCGCGGCAGGTCGAGATAGGTCGAGGTGGTGCCGAATTGCAGATCCAGATCGAGCAGGCAGACCGAGGGCGGGTTTTTCTTGTCGATATTGGCCAGTTCCCAGGCCAGGTTGACGGCCAGCGTGGTGGCCCCGGTGCCGCCGGCCATGCTTTGCACGGCAAACAGGACATGATCGCGCACATCGGTGGTCGTGGGCTGGATGGCGGCGGTCCCCTCCGAGACATGGCCGCTGATTTCTTCGGGGGCGGGCGCGTTCGACCGGATCCGCTGAAGCGAGTCGTGAAAGGCCTGTTCGGGCAACGGGTAGGGCACGAAGTCATCGGCCCCCGATTGCAACAGCTTGTGCAGCGCGGCCGGGCTGACATCCTCGGCGATCAGCATCACCTTGACGTCCTTGGATTTCGCCAGACGGATGATCGAGCAGATCAGTTCGATGTCGGGTTCGTCCTGATCGTCGATCGCGATGGCCACGAATTCAAGGGTTTCGCCGTCAGGCTGGTTCAAAAAGGCCTGTGCCTCCATGAACCCGAGATCGCCCCAGGCTTCGCCCAGTTCCGCCTCGATATCGTCGATCAGCAAGTCGAATGTCTGCACATCCCTTGCGATGGTGCAGGCTACGATCGGTGCTGGATTAGACTGTAATGCCAAGCCGCCACTCATCCTCAATACCCCAAATCGCCCGGCTTTTTGCCGGGTCGGTTGTCAGTTCAGCTCGGGCATCTGGCCTGCGAACCGGAAGGTCGGCTTCTGGGGACTCATGCTCGATCAGAACCCGGCACCCGCACCTCCGATCCGATTTGTGCCGGTTAACTTGGGCGAGAATGCGACCAAAAAGCCGAAATACTGGGGTATTGTTCTCGATTTGCGCCGAATTGGCCGCGTATCACTGGCCAATACTGGTATTGTTCGGGCGCGCATAGGTTCGGTACACGATATCGGCGTAATTGCCGTCCAGAACCATCCGACTGTCCTGCACGAAGCCGCTGACCTCGGTCACCGTGCGCCGATTGCGCAATTCGCGATTCGGGGTGGCCACCAAAGGCTGCGTTTCGCCCAGCGAAACAAGCGCTTGCAGCCGCTCGCGATCAACGCCCTGACTGACCAGGAAATTCACCGCCGCGCGCGCCCGGCGCAGGCCGAGCTGGTAATTGTAGGCGTCCGAGCCGACCAGGTCGGTATGGCCGTAGACGCTGAACCTTACTTCGGGGAATTGACGGATCCAGGTCGCCTGTGCCCGCAAGACGTTTTGCGATGTCACATCCAGCTCGGCCGAATCGAAGGCGAAATTGATCGTTGTCGGCACTTCCTGGGCAAAGCGTTCGGCCAGTTGCTCGTAATAGCTGCGCTGGCCGGTCATCACCAGAATGTTGTTCATGGTCGGGTCGCCAAAGCGGCCCTCGTCCAGGAACCGCCCGGCTTCGCCGGCGGACCTTATCCGCTCGCAGCCCGAGACCACCAAGAGCGAGACGCCCGCGAGAAATGCGATTGAGAGGCTGATTTTCATGGTCTTACTCCATCACATAGCCGTAGGAGCCGCTGAAATCCTGCTGCGCGACATCGCCTGCGGCGCTGCCTGCGGCGGGGCGCCCAGTCGTCTGGCCCAAGAGGAACAGCTCGCTTTCGGTCGGAATGCGGATCCGGTCGGTGGGCAGGGCCAGCGCCTCGCCGCGCGTCGGTGTCACCAGATGCGCGGTGATGATGATTACCAGCTCGGATTGATCGCGCTGGTAATTCACACTGCGGAAAAGGGCACCCAGAACCGGGATGTCGCCCAACCAGGGAACCTGGCCGATGCTGTCGCGAAAATCATCCTGCAACAGTCCCGCAATGGCAAAGCTCTCGCCATCGCGCAACTCAACCGTGGTGCTGGCGGTGCGTGAGCGCAACCCCGGTACGCCGTTGACGTTGGGCAGCTGTTGGTCAATGGCTGACACCTCGGTCCGCAATTGCAGGTTGATGACCTCATCGCTGACCACCGTGGGGGTGAAGTTCAAATTGATGCCGAACGGGCGGAACTCGACCGAAATGCCGTCCTGGGTTTGCACCGGCACGGCGAACTCGCCCCCCGCGTTGAAGGAGGCGGACGCACCCGAAAGCGCACTGAGGTTCGGTTCAGCCAAGGTGCGCACGACGCCATTGGACTCAAGCGCCTCGAGCAGAACCGAGACCTGCAGGCTATTGCCGCCGAAGCTGAGCCCCACAGCCCCCTCGCGCCCGCCCATATTGGCCGGAAGTGTCTCGCCGACGCCGAATGTGCCGGGGCCGGACGTGTTGTTTGCTCCGGTGCCAAGCGAAACCCCGTTGCCATTGCCAAATGCTTCGCCGGCGATGCCCAGCGACATGCCCAGTTCGCGCCGCACGTTGCGCGACATTTCGGCGAATCGGACGCGCAGCATCACCTGTTGCGTGCCGCCAACGACCATCAGGTTTGAAACACGGTCAGGCGCATAGCGTTGCGCGAGTTCCAAAGCACGGTCCAGCGCCTGCCCCGAGGACACAGTGCCGCTGAGCACGATGCCGTCATTGGCGCTGCGCACTTCGACCGGTTCATTTGGCAGGATCTCCTGCAGGCGTTCGCGAAATTCGGCCAGATCGGGGATCACCTGGACCTCGACATTGGCGATCAGCCCGCCGTCGACGCCCAATAGGGTCATCGTGGTGCGCCCCGGTGCCCGGCCCAGTACATAGATGGTGCGCTCCGACAGGGTGGCGATATCGGCGATCTGCGGATTGGCAACCGAGAGCTCCGCAAAGAGCGCCTCGCTTTCAACCACGACCGCACGGTTCATCGGAACCCTGAGCGTGGTCGCGGTCGCGCCTTCGAGCACGCGCAAGACCTGAGCCTGGGAGGGCATGGGGGAAAAAACAAACAACGCACCGCCAAGGACGGCCGCGCAAATCTGGCGTAAAATGCTCATTGTGATCTGCCTCTCTGATCACGGGTTTTTTGTGGGTTCTTTTGACCCGTTTGCCCGCACCATGCCTGAAATTGCATTAATGCGCAAGAATCAGCCTCTTGCCGGGCGAATCTCATGTGATTTTAAGAACACGGAACCACAGGGGTAGCGTCCGGACAAAAACGACCCCCTACATTGTGGGGGCCGTTTTCTGGTTTGCTTTGCGTTAGTTGATGCAGGGCACCGCTGTCACGATCACTTCGGCACCGCGCCGGTTGCGCACTGTGCAGATTGTCGGCTCCTCGGCTTCGGCGGTCGCCGAGATGCCCAAAAGCGCGTCCTGATCGACCTCGATGGTCTCACTTCGGGTGTCATCGCGGACACCGACCAGCGACAGGCTCAGCCCGCCTGTGGACTGCGCCTGTGCCAGCGCCGCGATCTGGTCGGCCGGTGCGGCAATAGTGATGGTGCGCGCCACGGTCGGGTTGCGGCGGTCCTGATCCGAGATCTGGTCGATCGCGATAATCGGGACCGAGGCCTGGATCAGCCGCGTCACATTCTCGCCGCGCGAATTGCCCGACCAGTAAACATCGACCCGGTCGCCGGGGCGGATAAAACCGGACACGCCGGTGGCCACGTCAACACGCAGCGCAAAGGCACGCATGCCCTGTTCCAGCTGCGAGGCCACGCCGGCATCTTCGCCGGGGGCTGAGACCTTAGAGATCAACACCGGTTCGTTGCGCTCCATCACACGCAGGATGGTGCGCAGCTCGCCACCATCGGGAAACAGATCCTCGGCGCTGGTGAAAGTCCCGAACGGCACATATTCCTGCGGCCATTCAATCGCCTCGACATCGGCAGGCCTGAGCTGTTCGCCATAGCGCATCTCGCGGGTGACGACATAAACCGATGTGGTGGGCACGATCGCGTCGCGCTGCGAGGCGAGTGCATCCTGATATTGGGTGAAACGGTCTTTGGCGACGTAGACGGCAAATCCCGCGAGGCCGACGCCTAGGATAAGGACAAGTCCGAAAATAACGCGCATCTGTCAGCCCCTTTTAATAATGTCTGTGATATGGCCGGATCGATCCCGGCCGGTTTCAGTCGCGCCGAACCTGTCAGACGATTGGGGCAAAAGAATGAAACTGGCAGGACCAAGTTTCGGCGAACCCGGTCCGGCGCGACGGGTACCAGGACGTCGCACCGGAGGGGCCCCTGGCATCAGGGGGTCGCCGCCGGTGCCGCGAACGCCGTGCTGATTGTCTGATCGGTCAGCTGGCCTTCGATTTCCGACGACAGGTTCGACACGCCGCCCGAGACAACCGACATCACGGCCAGGCCCAGGCCGACGATAGCTGCGGTCAGCACGACCCAATCGACGGTCACGGCACCGGAGTCGTCAGAGAGGAATTTCTGCAAAGATTTAAAAGACATGGCTTGCTCCTGCATTTGCCTTGAACATTGCCCCGTGAATGTAACGGGAAGAGCAGCGCTTTCTGTCGCTTGCACCTTGTAGGGCCCGCTCAATTGGCCCGGCGGAGACGGCAGAAAAAAGGCAAAGCAGGGACAGGGCCGTGCAAAAAGGTTCAGATTAGACGCAAATGCCGCGGGGCACCGGATGGGGCCCCGCGTTTGGTTTGGGTGCCGGGCGCGTTAATCAAAGCCGGCCGAGACGTGGTCGCGCAACAGTTGGGTTCTGATCTCGGCCGACAAGTCAGACAGCCCCGTACTGACCGTATTGGTCACGGCCAGGCCCAGGCCAACAAGGGCCGCGGTTAGCACGACCCAATCAACGGTGACAGCACCGGATTCCGACAAGACAAACGACTTCAGGCGGGCGGCAGCACGCATGGCGGTTCCTCCAGGGTTTGAGGGATGTGGCAGCATCCCGAGCAGACCTAGACAAGATCGCGGCGAACTGAGGCGAAAATGGGGCAATAATGGGTAATTGATGACAAAATACGGCGGTATTTTGGAAACAAATTTCGCGAATAATCTTCAATTCGGAAACGAGAAAAGGGGCCGCGCTGGCTGCGCGGCCCCTTTTTGCGGCATGTATAAGCCCGATCTTACGGGGTGGCGGTGGTGAACGTCGTGGTGATTTCCTGGCCGGACAGCTGGCCCTGGATGCTGGTCGACAGGTCCGACACACCGCCCGATACGACGGCCATGACGGCCAGGCCCAGGCCGACGATGGCGGCGGTCAGCACGACCCAGTCAACGGTCACGGCACCGGATTCGGATTTGGCGAAGTTCTTGATATATGCGGTCATTGGTATTGCTCCAGGTTTGATCTTCAAAAGGGTTGGCCCGTTTTGGGGCGTGCCCCTTGGGATAGGGTGAATATGCTGGCCCATTGGGGCGCGAATTGGGCAATGAAAAGGATTTGTAGAGAATTAATCGCGATCTTTCTGAGATGGTCCGGGGCTGGTCCGGGGCTGGTCCGGGTGGCGGATGTAAAAAGGGGCCGCGCTGGCTGCGCGGCCCCTTTTGCGGCATGTATAAGTCCGATCTTACGGGGTGGCGGTGGTGAACGTCGTGGTGATTTCCTGGCCGGACAGCTGGCCCTGGATGCTGGTCGACAGGTCCGACACACCGCCCGATACGACGGCCATGACGGCCAGGCCCAGGCCGACGATGGCGGCGGTCAGCACGACCCAGTCAACGGTCACGGCACCGGATTCGGATTTGGCGAAGTTCTTGATATATGCGGTCATTGGTATTGCTCCAGGTTTGATCTTCAAAAGGGTTGGCCCGTTTTGGGGCGTGCCCCTTGGGATAGGGTGAATATGCTGGCCCATTGGGGCGCGAATTGGGCAATGAAAAGGATTTGTAGAGAATTAATCGCGATCTTTCTGAGATGGTCCGGGGCTGGTCCGGGTGGCGGATGTAAAAAGGGGCCGCGCTGGCTGCGCGGCCCCTTTTGCGGCATGTATAAGCCCGATCTTACGGGGTGGCGGTGGTGAACGTCGTGGTGATTTCCTGGCCGGACAGCTGGCCCTGGATGTTGGTCGACAGGTCCGACACACCGCCCGATACGACGGCCATGACGGCCAGGCCCAGGCCGACGATGGCGGCGGTCAGCACGACCCAGTCAACGGTCACGGCACCGGATTCGGATTTGGCGAAGTTCTTGATATATGCGGTCATTGGTTTGGTCCCTCGATAGGTCAGATTTTTCACTTGCCCGCCTGACGTGGAAGGAGGCCCGTTTCTTGCATCGGCCCCGCCCCCTTTTGGCGACAGGGGCAGTAAGGCCAGCCAAAAGGGGCAGGAATTGGGCGGGTTTTCGGTGATTTCAGGCAAATGTTGTCAACAATTTTAGGCAGGGCGTCGGAAATATCGTTTAAAAGCGGGGGCCAGGGGAATTATCGCTTTATCCCGAGCCGACGCTTCCCAAAGAATCCTTCATCGGGCACAGTGACAAAAAAAATCCCGGGCATCAGGAGCAGCCCAATGCGCATTGCCGGTCTATTGGTCTTCTGCCTGGTTTTGGCCGCGACATCGGCTTGGGCGCAGTCCAGCCCCGAGGATGGCCCGCCACCTTTTCCCGACTTTAGCTTTCGCCGCATCGCCGTGCCTGATGCCGGCTATTCGGGACCGCGCATCAATATTCAGATCGGAGCGCAACCGGAGGTCGTGGCGGGCCCGCCCCCCCAACTGCCTGTTGCGACCGTTTCGACAGCGTGGTTCTGGGACGAGATCGCGCCCGGCCGCGACCAGGGGGCCGGGCGGTTCATGGCCGCGATGCGCCTGCTGGAGACCGCCCCAGAGGCCAGCGCCCTGCCGGTCCCGCGGGCCGACACGTTGCTGGCGCTGTCGGATGCGCATGATCTGGATATCCTGCGGGCCACGTTGGGCACCCGCGTGTCGCCGGCGCTTGTCCTGGCGGTCATGGCCGTGGAATCGCGCGGCGACGGGCGCGCGGAAAGCCGCGCGGGCGCGCAGGGGCTGATGCAGCTGACGCGGGCCACAGCAGAGCGCTTTGGCGTCAGCGACAGCTTCGACGCGACCCAGAATATCGCCGGCGGTGTGGCCTATCTCGATTGGCTGATGGAGGAGTTCGACCGTGACCCGATCCTGGCCCTGGCTGGCTATAATGCCGGCGAGGGGGCGGTGGCGGCGGCGGACGGCGTGCCCGATTTCCCCGAGACGCGCGATTACGTGGCCAAGGTTTTGGCCACCTGGCGCGCGGCTCGGCTCTTATGCGTGACGCCGCCGGAATTGGCCAGCGACGGCTGCGTTCTGCGCACCATGGTCGATGGTTAGCGCCGGCCGTTCGTCGGGCGGTCGCACATTTCGTTTCGCGTGATCGCTGTCTAAGGCCAGCGCTGTCACCGCATCGGGCAATGCGCCCGGTCTGGTTGCGCGTGCGATGCGCGCCTTGCCAGAGCACTGGCACCCAACCGCGCCGCCGCAAGCCCAAGAACCCGTTTGTCAGCGCGTCCCGAGGGCCGCCGTATCAGCGACCTGCACAAGCTGCTTCCCATGATTGTACATTTGTGTCTAATGCATGGTAGGGCCATGATGCATGGGAAGGATACCGGATGAGATCGCAGTATCGGGTTGTCGTGATCGGGGGCGGTGTCGTGGGGGCATCGGTGCTCTATCACCTGGCCCGCGAGGGTTGGTCGGATGTGGCGCTGCTGGAGCGTTCGGTGCTGACCGCGGGCTCGTCCTGGCACGCGGCGGGCGGCTTTCACGCGCTGAATGCCGACCCCAATATCGCGCAGTTGCAGGCCTATACCATCGACCTTTTCGAAGAGATCCAGACCGAGAGCGGGCAGGATATCGGGCTGCACATGACCGGGGGGCTGACGCTGGCGGGCACGCCTGACCGGTGGGAATGGCTGCAATCGGCCTATCGCGTGTTCCAGTCGATCGGCATCGAGGACTGCCGCCTTGTCACGCCTGACGAGGCCGGCGCGCTCTGCCCGATCATGTCCACCGAGGGCATTCTGGGCGGTATGTGGGCCGACCGTGAGGGCTATCTCGACACCACCGGCACCGTGCATGCCTATGCCGGGGCGGCCAAAAAACGCGGGGCGTCCGTCTTTGAACACACCCGTGTCGAGGCGCTGGAACAAACGCCCGATGGCTGGCGCGTGATCACCGACCAGGGCGTGGTGACCTGCGAACACGTGGTCAATGCGGCCGGTCTCTGGGCCAAACAGGTGGGCCGGATGGCGGGGCTCGACCTGCCGCTGTCGCCGCTCAAGCATCACTACCTGATTTCCGACACGATCCCCGCGCTTGAGGGCCTCGATTTCGAAGTGCCGATGACCGTGGATCTGGAGGGGTTCACCTATATGCGGCAGGATCAGACGGGCATCCTGCTGGGGGTCTACGAGATCGACCACGAACACTGGGCCATGGATGGCGCGCCGTGGGATTACGGGATGGAGCTGTTCCAGGAAGATACCGACCGGATCGAAAACGAGCTGACCCTGGGCTTCGCACGCTACCCCGCCTTGCAGGAGGTCGGCGTCAAGACCTGGGTGAACGGGGCCTTCACCTTCAGCCCCGATGGCAACCCTCTGGTCGGCCCGGTGCCGGGCAAGCGCGGCTATTGGTGCGCCTGCGCGGTGATGGCGGGGTTTTTGCAGGGCGGCGGTGTCGGCAAGAGCCTCGCCGAATGGATCATCCATGGCGAGCCCGCGGCCGATGTCTGGGGCATGGATGTCGCGCGCTACGGCGCGTTTGCCTCGAACCGGCAATATATCAGGGAAACCACCGGGCAGTTCTACACCCGCCGTTTCGTGATGACCTATCCGAACGAACAATTGCCTGCGGGCAGACCCCTGAAAATGGCCCCCGCCCATGACGCGATGAGCGCGGCGGGCGCACATTGGGGCGTCAGTTGGGGCCTGGAGGTGCCGCTTTACTTCGCGCCGCCGGGCTTTGTCGAAAACCCCAGCCTGCACCGGTCGAACGCGCATGACATCGTGGGTGCCGAGGCGCGCGTAACCCGCGATGCGGCGGGGGTGATCGACATATCCGGGTTCTCCCGGTTCGAGGTGACGGGGCCGAATGCGCGGGCCTGGCTGGACCGGATGATGGCCTCGCGGCTGCCCGAACGCGGGCGCGCGCGGCTGGCCCAGATGTTGGGCCATGACGGGCGGCTCAAGGGCGATCTGACGGTATTCAACTGGGATGATGAGACCTTCTGCATCACCGGCAGCTATTATCTGCGCGCCTGGCACATGCGCTGGTTCGATGATCATGTGGAGGATGGCGTGCAGCTCCGCGACATCGCCGATGCCACGGTCGGCTTTGCCGTGGCCGGGCCCCGGTCGCGCCAGATCGTGCAGGCGCTCTGCGATGGCGATATTTCCGCGCTGCCCTTCATGGGGTGCGGCACCTTCGATCTTGGCCTGATCCGCGCCCATGTCGGGCGGATCAGCGTCACCGGCGAATTGGGCTACGAGATCCATTGCGATGTGGCCAACCACGTCGCCCTGCGGCGGGCGCTGCTGGCGGCCGGGGCCGGGCATGGCCTGCGTGAGGTCGGGTTCAATGCGCTCCTGTCATTGCGGCTGGAAAAGAGTTTTGGCATCTGGTCGGCCGAATTCACCCAAGGCTACACGCCGCGCCAGACCGGCATGGATCGCTGGATCGACTGGTCGAAGGATTTCATCGGCAAGGATGCCGCGATCGGGGAACGCGACGGGCCGGATCCGGCGCAGATGCTGATCACACTGGAGGTCGATGCCAATGGGGCCGATGCCAGCGGTTATGAGCCGGTCTGGCAGGATGGCGCAAAGGTCGGGTTCGTCACCTCGGGCGGCTATGGCCACACCATCGGGAAATCGCTGGCCATGGCGCTGGTGCGGCCAGAGGCAGCGGCGGTTGGCACGGCGCTATCGGTCCATATCGTCGGGCAGGAACGGCCCGCCACCGTGATCGCGCCCTCGCCCTATGATCCCAAGGGAAAGGCGATGCGGGCATGACACGCTCCGAAACCCGGCGCGCGGGCGGCAGGCGCGGGCGCAAGCTGGCCGATGCGGCGGGCAGCGGCGCACGGGCCGTCGATTACCACAACCTGCGCCACCCGTTTCCGCCGGTGGGTGTTTTTACCGATGACCGCGTGATGGCGATGCATGAAACCGCCATCCGCGTGCTGGAAGATCTGGGGATGCAGGTGCTCTTGCCCGAGGCGCGGGCGCTCTACCGGGCAGGCGGCGCACTGGTCGATGACGACAGCCAGATGGTCCGCATCGGGCGCGAGATGGTGGTGGCGGCCCTGGAGACCGCGCCCAGATCCATCACCCTGCGGGCCGGGCGACGGGAAAAGGATGTGTTGCTGGAGCTTGGCACGCTGGCCATCCAGACCGGTGCCGGGGCACCGCACGCGACCGACCGCATCAAGGGCCGCCGCCCCGGCAGCCTGACCGATTTCCGAGATTTCACCCGGCTGACGCACCACTATGACGTGTTCCAGATGCTCGGGCCCTCGGTCGAGCCGCAGGATGTGGCCCCGCATATCCGGCATTACGAAACCACCGCCGCGATCCTGACGCTATCGGACAAGGCCCCGTTTCTTTACGCGCGCGGATCGGCGCAGGTGGCCGACGGGTTCGAGATGATCCGGCTGGCGCGTGGCCTGACGCAGGCGGAATTTGCGGCCCATCCGCATGCCTACACCATTATCAACACCAATTCGCCCCGCATGCTCGATATTCCGATGGCGCAGGGGTTGATCGATTTCGCGCGGGCCGGGCAGGTCTCGGTGGTGACGCCGTTTTGCCTGATGGGGGCGATGGCCCCGGTGACGGTGGCAGGCGCGGTGACGCTCAGCCATGCCGAGGCGCTGGCCGCCATCGTGCTGACCCAGCTGGCCCGCCCCGGCGCGCCGGTCTGCTATGGCAGCTTTACCTCCAATGTCGATATGAAATCGGGCGCGCCCGCCTTTGGCACGCCGGAACATGTCAAGGCCAACCTCGCCGTCGGTCAACTGGCGCGGCTGGTCGGGCTGCCCTGGCGCTCGGCCACGGGCGCGGCGGGTGTGGCCAATGACGCGCAGGCGGCGCATGAAACCCAGATGGGGGCCTGGGGCGCGGTTCTGGCGGGGGCGACGATATTGATCCACGGTGCCGGCTGGATCGAGGGCGGGCTGACGGTGAGTTTCGAGAAACTGATCACCGATCTTGAGGCGATGCAGATCTTTGCCGAACTGTGTGCCCCCACCCCCTGCACCGACGCCGATATCGCTTTTGAGGCGCTGCGCGAGGTCGCGCCCGGCGGCCATTTCTTCGGGGCCGCGCATACGATGGAACGCTATTCCACCGCCTTTTACGAACCTGTCGTGGCCGATTGGAGCAATTTCGGCACATGGGCCGAGCGCGGCGAGATGGATGCCGACGAACGCGCCACCGGGGTCTGGCAACAGGCGCTCAAGGAATACCGCCCGCCCGAAACCAACGCCGAGGGCATCGCCGCCATGCGGGAGTTTGCCGCCCGGCGGATCTCCGAGGGCGGTGCCCCACCCGAAAGCTGATGCCCATGACCCGCCGCACCGCCCGCCTTGCCCGCACCGACCCGCCCGCCGATCTGCCGCCCGGCAATATCAAGGTCACGCGCGAGGATTGGCTGCAACTGGCGCTCGATATCCTGGTCTCGGACGGGATCGGCGAGGTCAAGGTGCTGAAACTGGCCGAGCGGCTGGGTGTCTCCCGCTCCAGCTTCTACTGGTATTTCAAAAGCCGCCAGGATCTGCTGGATGCGCTTTTGGACCACTGGGATGCCACCAATACGGCGGTGATCCTGGCCCATGCCGAGGCCCCGCAACCCACCATCACCGCCGCCGTGGCGCATCTCTTTCGCTGTTTCGTCGATCCCGATCTGTTCAGCCCGCAGCTCGATTTCGCGATCCGGGAATGGTCGCGCCGGTCCGGTCCGGTGCGCGCCATCCTCGACCGCGCCGATGATCGCCGCGTGACGGCGCTGGAGGCGCTGTTCGCGCGCCACGGATACGCCCCGCCCGAGGCCTATGTCCGCGCCCGCATCCTCTATTACATGCAGATCGGCTATTATTCGCTGGAACTGTCCGAGCCGCTCTCGGAACGTCTGGCGCGGACGCAGGAATATCTGCAAAGCTTCACCGGGCGCAGGCCGGCGGCGGCGGATATCGCCGGGCTGGCCGAATTTGCCGCGCCCTATCTGGATGATGGAGAAAGGCGCGGAAAATGACCCGAGATCCCCTTCTGCAACCCTATCGGCTCAAGCATCTGACCCTGAAAAACCGGATCATGACCACGGCCCATGAACCCGCCTACACCGAAGACGGCATGCCCGGGGACCGCTACCGCGCCTATCACGTGGAACGCGCCCGTGCGGGCGTGGCGCTGGCGCTGACGGCGGGGTCGGCATCCGTGTCGCGCGACAGCCCGCCCGCCTTCAACAATGTTCTCGCCTACAAGGATGAGGTGGTCGACTGGATGGCCCGGCTGGCCGATGAATGCCACGACCACGGTTGCGCGGTGATGATCCAGCTGACCCATCTGGGCCGTCGAACCGGGTGGAGCACGGGCGACTGGCTGCCCTCGGTTGCCGCCAGCCATGCCCGCGAACCGGCGCATCGGGCCTTTCCCAAGAAGATGGAGGATTGGGATATCACCCGGATCGTCGGCGATTTTGCCGACGCGGCAGAGCGGATGCAGGCCGCGGGCCTTGATGGGGTGGAGGTCATACTGCATGGCCATCTCGGCGATCAGTTCATGTCGCCCCTGACCAATGACATGGTGCCGCCATGGGGCGGCAGCCTGGACAATCGCCTGCGGTTTCCGATGGCGGTGCTGGGTGCCATCCGCGCGCGGGTTGGCGAGCGCTTCATTCTGGGTGTCCGCTATGGGGCCGATGAGATGCAGAAAGGTGGCATCGACCCGGTCGAGGGCATCGAGATCGGCAAGCGGTTCAGGGCCTCGGGGCTGGTCGATTTCCTCAATGTCAACCGCTGCCGCATCCATACCGACGCCGCAATGACCGACATGATCCCGGTGCAGGGCATGGCCTCGGCCCCGCATCTGGATTTCGCGGGCGAGGTGCGCCGGGTGACGGGAATGCCCACCTTCCACGCCTCGCGCATCCCCGATGTAGCCACCGCGCGCCATGCGGTGGCCTCGGGGCTGCTGGATATGGTCGGCATGACCCGCGCCCATATGGCCGATCCGCATATCGTGCGGAAAATCGTGGAGGGGCGCGAGGAGGATATCCGCCCCTGCGTCGGGGCCACCTATTGCCTGGATCGGATCTATCAGGCGGGCGAGGCGCTCTGCATCCACAACCCCGCCACCGGGCGCGAGCTGTCGATGCCGCATGTTATCCCGACGGCTGAGGCGCGCAAACGCGCCGTCATCGTCGGGGCCGGGCCCGGCGGGCTGGAAGCCGCGCGGGTGGCTGCCGCGCGTGGCCATGACGTGACGGTGTTCGAGGCGGCGGGCGATCCCGGCGGCCAGATCCGCCTGACCGCGCAATCGCCGCGCCGGGCCGAGATGATCGGCATCATCGACTGGCGCATGGCGCAATGCGCCGCCCGCGATGTGACGTTCCGGTTCAATAGCTGGGCCGAGGCGGGCGATGTCATCGCGCTGAACCCCGGTATGGTGGTCATCGCCACCGGCGGCCTGCCGCAGGTCAATGTGCTGGAACATGGCAACGATCTGGCCCTCACCGGGTGGGATATCCTGTCGGGCGATGCACGCCCCGGCGCGGATGTGCTGATCTATGACGACGCCGGGGATCACGTCGCGCTGCAAGCGGCCGAGATCATCGCCGAGGCCGGTGGCCGGGTCGAGATCATGACCCGCGACCGCAGTTTTGCGCCCGAGGTCATGGGCATGAACCTGGTGCCCTATATGCGCAGCCTGCAGGCCCGCGATGCCCTCTTTACCGTTGCCCGCACGCTCATGGGTCTGACCCGCGCGGGCAACCGCCTGACCGCCCGCATCGGCACCGATTATTCGGATCATGTAATCACGCGGGATTATGACCAGGTGATCGTCAATCAGGGCACGATCCCGCTGGATGATCTTTATTTCGATCTCAAGCCCCTATCGCGCAATCTGGGCCAGGTCGATCAGGATGCGCTGGTGCAGGGCAGGGGCCGGCTATTGCCTGACCGCAACTCCGATGGTGCCTTTTTCCTATACCGCATTGGCGATGCCGTTTCCGCCCGCAACACCCATGCCGCGATCTATGATGCGCTGCGGATGGGGTTGCGCTGGTAGCGCCGTTGGAATGGCCTCTTGCGCAATGCGCCGCATCCGGGCCAAAATCTTTGCAAAGATTTTGCCCGCCCCTCCCGGAATCGACAAAGAGTACACAGTGATGAATTTGTCTGACTGGCTTCACGATATCGCAAGATCCGCCCCCGAGCGGCCCGCTCTCTATCTGGGGCATAATCTTTTGGAAGATTATGCCGGTTTTCATCGAAAATCCGCTCAGGTGGCCGCCGCGCTGCTGGCAAAGGGTGTGACCCCGGGCGCGCGCGTGGCGCTTTTCATGAAAAACACGCCCGATTATCTGATTGCGCAATATGGCGCGTGGTATGCCGGTGCCGCCGTGGTTCCGATCAACGCCAAGCTGCACCCGGCCGAGGCGGCCTGGATCATGGCCGATGCCGGGGCCGGGATCTGCTTTGCCTCGCCCGAACTGGCCACGGATCTGCCCGCGGCGGCCCTTGATGTGGATATCATCGACACCCTGCCGCTCAATCACGCCGCTATCGCACGGCCGGTTCCGAGGGCTTCCGACGATCTGGCCTGGCTCTTTTACACCTCGGGCACCACAGGCCGGCCCAAGGGCGTGATGATCACGCATCACATGCTGATCGCCATGTCCGATGCCTATCAGCAGGATGCAGACCGCGTGCGCCCCGAGGATGCCACGCTCTATGCCGCCCCGCTCAGCCATGGGGCGGGCATATACAATATGATGCATGTGCGCGCCGGGGCGCGGCATATCTTTCCGCCCTCGGGCGGTTTCGACGAGGCCGAGATCTTTGCGCTGGCTCGCCATCACGGCAATATCCACATGTTCGCGGCCCCCACCATGGTCAAACGCCTGACCGAGGTGGCGAAGGAAACCGGTGAAACCGGGCAGGGCCTGCGGACGGTGGTTTATGCAGGCGGGCCGATGTATCTGGCCGATATCATCGCGGCGGTGGATCATTTCGGGCCGGTCTTTGTTCAGATCTACGGCCAGGGCGAATGCCCGATGTCGATCACCGTGCTGCCGCGTGCCGATGTGGCCGACCGCAGCCATCCCCGCTGGCGTGAGCGGCTTGCGTCGGTGGGATACGCGCAATCGGTGGTCGAGGTCCGGATCGGGGATACTGATGGCACGCCGCTGCCCGTCGGCGAAACCGGAGAGATCATGGTGCGCGGTGAAACCGTGATGCCCGGCTATTGGCAGAACCCGGAGGCGACGGCGAAAACGCTGGTAGATGGATGGCTGATGACCGGCGATATGGGGTTCATGGACGCCGATGGCTATGTCACGATGCAGGACCGGTCCAAGGACATGATCATCTCGGGCGGCTCCAATATCTATCCGCGCGAGGTCGAGGAGGTGCTGCTGACCCATCCGGATGTCACCGAAGCCTCGGTCGTCGGCAAGGCGCATGCCGATTGGGGCGAAGAGGTGGTGGCCTTTATCGTCGGGGACGCCGATCCGGGCGCGCTGGACCAACTCTGCCTCGATCATATCGCGCGGTTCAAACGGCCGAAACACTACCGTCATGTCGCGGCGCTTCCCAAGAACAATTATGGCAAGGTGCTAAAAACGGATCTGCGCCGGACACTGGAGGAAGAGCAATGACCGATCTGAGCGGAAAAACCGCGCTTGTCACCGGATCGCTACAGGGGATCGGACTGGCGATTGCCACGTCACTGGCCAGCGCGGGCGCGCGCATCGCGGTGCATGGGATCGGCGGCGATGCCCAGATCCATGAGGTTTGCGAGGGGCTGCGCCATGCCGGCAGCCCGCAGGCCGAGTTCTTCGCGGGCGATCTGCGCAACGTGGAGCGGACCGACGATCTGATGGCGGCGGTCGCGGCCTGGGGCGGGGCCGATATCCTGGTCAATAACGCGGGCATGCAGCATACCGGGCCGCTGGCCGAGATGCCGCGCGCGGCCTGGGATGCGATCCTGGCGGTGAACCTGTCCGCCGCGTTTCACACCATGCAGGCGGCGCTGCCCGTCATGGCCGAACGCGGCTATGGCCGGGTGATCAATATCGCCTCGGTGCAGGGGCTGGTGGGCTCGGTGCAGAAAGCGCCCTATGTGGCCGCCAAACATGGGCTGGTGGGGCTGTCGAAGGTGGCGGCGCTGGAATATGCCACGGCGGGTGTGCGGGCCAAAGGCGGCGTCACCGTCAACTGCATCTGCCCCGGTTGGACCGAAACCACCCTGATCACACCGCAGATCGAGGCCCGCGCCGCCGAATTTGGCGGCGACCGTGACAGCGCCATCGCCGATTTGCTGGCCGAAAAACAACCGACACGGCGCATGTCGGACGCGTCCGAGATCGGATCGCTGGCGCTCTGGCTCTGCGATCCGGTGGCCCATAACGTGACCGGCACCGCGATCCCGGTCGATGGTGGCTGGACGGCGCAGTGAGGGTTTTTCTATAAGATCAGCGATGCGCCGCGACGGCCATGGTTTTCAGCACCGCAAACATCGGCTTGCCGGCCACGATGCCCAACTGCCGGACCGAGCGTTTGGTGACCCGTGCCATCAGCCGGTGGCCATGGTGATCGAGCGCCACCAGCGCGCCTGATGACGGCCCCTCGCGCACCGCATCCACCGTGACCGGCAGCACGTTCAGGGCGCTGATGCCCTCGGGCGCGGCCTCGGTCAGCATGATGTCGCGCGCGTCGATCCTGAGCCGCAGCCGCGTTCCCACCGGCCCGGCATTGCCCGGCAGCCATAGCGCGGTGCCGCCAAGGTGTAGCTCGGTCAGCCCGTCGGCGGCGTCAAACCCGGCAACGGTCATCTCCAGCACGGCGGCCGCCAGATCGCGGCTGATCTCGGGGGCCAGCCCTTCGCCCGCAAAGACCTGCGCCACCGGGCCGATCGTCGCCACCCGGCCCTTGTCCAGCAGGACCACCTGATCGGCCAGCCGGGCGACCTCATCGACATCATGGCTGACATAGAGGATGGGCAGGCGGTGCAGATCGCGCAGGCGCTCGAAATAGGGCAGAAGCTCGGATTTTCGGGGCCGGTCCAGCGCTGAAAGCGGCTCATCCATCAGCAAAAGATCGGGATCGGACAGGAGCGCCCGGCCAAGCGCCACGCGCTGCGCTTCGCCGCCCGACAGGGTGCCGGGCGCGCGGGCCATCAGCGCGCCCAGCCCCAGCAGATCGACCATCTCGGCCAGCCCGTCGCGCGAGGCCGCCCCGTAGAGCAGGTTTTTTTCAACGCTGAGATGCGGAAAGAGCCGCGCTTCCTGAAACACCACCGCAACCTTGCGTTTGGCGGGCGGCAGAAAGGTGCCGGTGGTGGTATCGACCAGCACATGGCCATTCACGGCAACCCGGCCGCGGTCGGGCCGGATCAGCCCGGCCACGATATTCAGAACCGTGGTCTTGCCCGCGCCAGAGGGCCCGAAAATGGCGGTCAGCCCACCCTCCAGCCGGGCCTCGACCTGCAGCGTCAGCCCGTCGAAACCATGGCTTACGGAGATCTCGACGCTCATCGCCCGATCCTCCGCCGCATGCGAGCGGCCAGGATCTCGGACGCGATCAGCGCGCCCGCCGAGAGCAGAACCGACACCACGATCAGCCGCAGCGCCGCGCCCTCCTGACCCGGCACTTGCAGGAAGGTGTAGATCGCGGTGGGCACGGTCTGGGTCTGGCCGGGGATGTTCGAGACAAAGGTGATGGTCGCGCCAAACTCGCCCATCGCCTTGGCAAATCCAAGGATCGCCCCGGCGGCGATGCCCGGCACCATCAGCGGCAGGGTGACGGTCAGAAACACCCGCGCCCGGCTCGCGCCAAGGGTGGCGGCGGCCTCTTCCAGCCTGGGGTCCACCGCCTCGATCGCCAGCCGGATGGCGCGCACCATCAGGGGAAAGCCCATGATCGCCCCGGCCAGCGCCGCGCCGGTCCAGCGAAAGGCGAACTCGACCCCGAAAAGGGCAAAGAACCGGCCCAGCGGGCCTTGGGTGCCGAACAGCACGAGAAGCAGATAGCCGGTTACCACCGGCGGCATCAAGAGCGGCAGATGCACGGCGATATTGAGCGCCGCTTTCCCGAAGAACCGCCCGCGTGCCAGGGCATGGGCGATCAGCAACGCCAGAGGCAGGCTGACAACCGTGGCCCAGAGCGAGACCTTGAGCGACAGCGCCACCGCGCCCCATTCGGCGGCTCCCAACCCGAACATCATGCGCCCGCCCCGATGAAGCCATGGGCGCGGAACCGGGCCAGCGCGGGCGGGCTGGCCAGATACGCGGCCAAAGCGGCGCGTTCGGGATGGGCCCCGCGCGCGGTTGTGGCCAGCGGGTAGGTGATGGGGTCATGCAGATCCGCCGGCACCGTGGCCTCGGCTGCCAGGGTGGGGTCAGCGGCGACATCGCTGGCATAGATGAGGGCACGGGCCACCTCGCCGCGTGCCGTCAGCGCCGCCGCGATGCGGGTGTTCTCGGTCTGCACCAGACGCGGGGCGATGGCGTCCCAGAGGTTCAGCGCCTCCAGCGTCTGTCGCGCGTAGATGCCCACCGGCACGGCGCTGGTAAAGCCGGTGGCGATGCGGGCATCCTCGGGCAGCGCGGCCAGCGCCTCCTCGATCCCGCGTTGCGTGATCTCCTCGGCCCGGCCCGCCAGAACCAGCCGGTTGCCCAGGATCGGAACCGGGGCGGCAGCGAGCAATCCGCGCGCCTGCAGATACTCCGCCCATGCGGCATTGGCGGCAAAGAACAGATCCGCCGGGGCACCGGCCTCGATCTGGCGGGCCAGCGTCGCGGTGCCGGCATAGGAGACCGTCACGGGCGCTCCGGTCCAGAGATCCAGCGCCGCATCCAGCCCCTGGCGCAGGCTGGCCGCCGCAAAGACAAGGATCGTGTCGCCCGCCGCCGCCGCCGGGCGGGCGAAAAACGAGGCGGCCAGCAGGCCAAGCGCAATGCGGCGGGTCAGGTTCATGGCCCGCACAATCCATGAGGCGGCCCGCACGCGCAAGCCCGCGACGTGCAACCGGGCCACAAGTGTCGTTTTCCCGAGGTCGCCGCCTTGTTCGCTCCGGCCCCGCACTCTACATCGCAATTCATGAGACGTTTCATCCCTTTCCTGCCATCGGCCCCCCGCGTCGCCGTTATCCGCCTTTCGGGCGTGATCGCCGCGGGCAATAAGACCGGTGCGCTGAACGACGCTGCCCTGGCCCCGATCATCGAAAAGGCGTTTCGCAAGGGCAAGCCGCAGGCGGTCGCACTGGTGGTCAATTCGCCGGGCGGATCACCGGTGCAATCATCGCTGATCGCCGCGCGCATCCGTCGGCTGGCCGATGAACATAAGATCGCGGTGCATGCCTTTGTCGAGGACGTCGCGGCCTCGGGCGGCTATTGGCTGGCGGCGGCTGCCGATCATATCTGGCTGGATGCCAGCTCGGTCACCGGTTCGATCGGAGTGATTTCGGCGAGCTTCGGGTTTGACAGGTTCATGGCCCATCACGGCATCGACCGGCGGGTGCACACGGCCGGCAAGGATAAATCCATGCTCGACCCGTTCCGCCCCGAACGCGAGGATGACGTGACCCGCCTGAAGGCGCTGCAGGCGCAGATCCATGACAGTTTCATCGCCCATGTAAAGACCCGGCGCGGGCCCCGGCTGGCCGATCAGGACCTGTTCACCGGCGAGATCTGGGTTGGCCAGGCGGCGGTCGATGTCGGGCTGGCCGATGGTCTGGCCCATGTGCAGCCCAAGATGAAAGAGATCCTCGGCGACGAGACCCGGTTTGCCGTCTATGGCCTGCGCAAGGGGCTGCTGTCACGCTTCGGCGCGCAGGTCATCGGAGACACTATCGGCCAGGTCGAAGACAGAGCGCTCTGGGCGCAGTTCGGGCTGTAAAATCATGCTGGTCAAGATCGCTACCTTCTTTCTTATTGGCATGGCCGTTCTGGCCATGTTCGGGCGGTTGCGGTGGCCCGGCGGGGCGCGGCGGCGCGATTTGCCGAAACCCTCGACCTGCACGCGCTGCGGGCGGGTGAACCTGACCGGCGGTTCCTGCCGCCATTGCAACGAAGGGCGCGGCTAGGTGCTGATCACCGAGTTCCTTCTGGCGAGCCTTGGTCTTGTGATTTTGCTGCTTGCCGGCGACACCCTGGTGCGTGGTGCGGTCAATCTCAGCCTGCGCCTGGGTATCCCTGCACTGATTGTCAGCCTGACCATCGTGGCGTTCGGCACCTCGGCACCTGAGCTTTTGATTGCGGTCAAGGCGATATTGGATGGCGTGCCGGGGCTGGCGCTTGGCAATGTGGTTGGATCGAATACGGCCAATATTCTTTTGGTGCTTGGGGTTCCGGCGCTGATTGCGGGGCTGGATACGCGTGAATGCAACACGCGGCGCAATTTTCAGATCATGATCGCCGCGACGATCCTCTTTATCGTGCTGGCATTTCTGGGCCCGATCACCTGGTGGCATGGCCTGATCCTGCTGGCGGCGCTGGGTATGATGCTGGGCGAGGCATTCCTGTCGGCGCGCAGCCACAAACGCAACGGTGCCCGCGCCGCGGACGAGGCCGCCGAGGCCGGTTTGGAAGATGTCGAGGGGGCCGATCCCGATATGCCATGGTGGAAGATCGGGCTTTATCTTGTGCTCGGCCTGGTCGGGCTGCCGCTTGGGGCCGATCTCTTGGTCGAAAGCTCGGTGATCATCGCGCGCAGCTATGGCGTCAGCGAAACCGCCATTGGTCTCACGCTGGTCGCGGCCGGGACCTCCTTGCCCGAGCTGGCGACCACCGTGATGGCCGCGCTCAGGCGCCATGCCGAGGTGGCGCTTGGCAATGTGATCGGGTCGAACATCTTCAACCTGCTGGCGATTATCGGCGTGGCCTCGATGGTGGGGCCCATTCCGGTCGAGCCCGGCATCCTGAAGTTTGACCTCTGGGTCATGCTGGCGGCGTCGCTTTTGTTGATCCCGTTTGTCTATCGCAACTGGATTTTTGATCGCAGCGTCGGGATCGGCCTGACCGGGCTCTATCTGGTCTACATCGTGGGTGTTCTGAGCTGATCGCGGGATGGCCCTATACGTCGGCAACCGCCCCCAGTTTTATCCCCGGCAGGCAGTTGTCCACTGGTTAACCAAAGGTAACGGTGGTGTGATAGTTTCGTGAAGGTAACGCCCTGCGGGGCTCGACAAATAAAAAAATACTCTAGTTTCAGTGGGTTGGAAAAGTGCCTAAAAAATAGGCAAATAGCGGAAAGCTGCCGAAAACAACGAAAAATCCGGGCTCCCTCGGATTTATCCTAAAGGTTATCCACAGAAACCGTTGATATCATTTTCCTTGAACCGGCCCCCTTGGCGTTGCAGCGGGGGGGGGAATCGATTCAACTGGGGCCAATGATGCAAAACGAGGCTAAATCGCCCCCCAGGGGCCATCAGGTTGTCGCCGGATATCTCAGGCTGCTGGACAATTCTCCGGGTGTGTATCGCATGCTGGATGACGAGGCGCGGGTGCTTTACGTCGGCAAGGCGCGCGCCTTGAAAAAGCGTGTCTCGAATTATGCCAAGCCCACCGGCCATTCCGCCCGCATCGCCCGGATGATCGGCGAAACGGCCGAGATGATGTTTCTGACCACGCGCACCGAGACCGAGGCGCTGCTCCTGGAACAGAACCTGATCAAGCAGCTGAAGCCGCGCTATAACGTGTTGCTGCGCGACGATAAAAGCTTTCCCAATATTCTGGTCAGCCGCGCGCATGACTACCCGCAGATCAAGAAACATCGCGGCGCGCGCAAGGAAAAGGGGGCTTATTTCGGCCCCTTCGCCAGCGCCGACGCCGTCAACCGCACGCTCAACCAGCTGCAAAAGGTGTTCTTGCTGCGCAATTGTTCCGATGCCACGTTCGACAGCCGCACACGGCCCTGCTTGCTCTACCAGATCAAGCGCTGTTCGGCACCTTGCGTGGGCCTGATCGACCGCGCCGATTATCTGGCATCGGTGAAGGACGCCGAGCGGTTCCTGTCCGGGAGTGGCGCGAAGATCCAGGATGCGCTGGCGGCGGAAATGCAGGTGGCCTCGGAGGCGATGGAGTTCGAGCGCGCCGCCGCGTTGCGCGACCGGATCAAGGCGCTGACCGTGGTACAGGGTGTGCAGGGTATCAACCCGCGCGGCGTGACCGAGGCCGATGTCATCGCGCTGCATATGGAGGGCGGGCAGGCCTGCGTGCAGGTGTTCTTCATCCGCGCCAACCAGAACTGGGGCAACCGCGATTTCTATCCGCGCACCGGCGCGGGGGCGGAGGAGCCCGAAGTGCTGGAGGCGTTTCTGGGCCAGTTCTACGACACCAAGCCGCCGCCGCGGCAGGTGATCCTCAGCCATGCCATCGAAAACGACGACCTGATGGCGCAGGCGCTGACCGAAAAACTGGGCCGCAAGGTCGAGATCGTGGTGCCTCTGCGCGGCGAAAAGGCGGAACTGGTGGCCGGGGCCGCGCGCAATGCCCGCGAAAGCCTGGCCCGCAAGATGAGCGAGGCGGCAACGCAAGGCAAGCTCCTGAAAGGGCTGGCCGAGGCCTTCGCGCTGGATGGGCCGCCCGCGCGGATCGAGGTCTATGACAACTCCCATATCCAGGGCACCAATGCCGTGGGCGGCATGATCGTGGCGGGCCCCGAGGGGTTTCTGAAAAGCCAATACCGCAAGTTCAACATCAAGGGCGAGGATCTGACGCCGGGCGATGATTTCGGCATGATGAAAGAGGTGCTGAGCCGCCGCTTCAAACGTCTGCTGAAAGAAGATCCGGACCGCCAGGGCGACACCTGGCCGGATCTGTTGCTGATCGACGGCGGGGCCGGGCAGGTCAGCGCGGTGGCCACGATCCTGGCTGATCTGGGGGTCGAGGGCGTGCCCTTTATCGGCGTTGCCAAGGGCATCGACCGCGACGCAGGCAAAGAGGAGTTTCACCGCCCCGGCGCGCGCCCCTTTGCGCTGAAACACAACGATCCGGTGCTCTATTTCGTGCAACGCCTGCGCGACGAGGCGCACCGCTTTGCCATCGGCACGCATCGCGCCAAGCGCGCCAAATCCATCGGGGCCACGCCGCTGGATGACGTGCCGGGCGTGGGCGCAACGCGCAAACGCGCGCTGCTGTCGCATTTCGGTTCGGCCAAGGCGGTGTCGCGCGCCGATCTGGCCGATCTGAAGGCGGTCGAGGGGATCTCGGGCACGCTGGCGGAAACGATTTACGATTACTTTCACGAAAAGGGCTGAGTCTCCGGCAGCCGGAAAGGCACATATGTTCGATCTGAAACGCAAGCTGAACGAGACCGAGGACCGGCTGACCATGCATGTCTGCACGATCCCGTCGGCCACGGTGACGCAGGCCATCGCGGCGGCAGGCGCGGATGCGGTGATCGTGGATCTGGAACACGGGGCCGTCGATTACGCCAGTGCCCATGCCATGATCGCGGCCACCGCCGGCACGCCCTGCGCGCCGCTGGTGCGGGTGGCGCGCAACGATGCCGATGATGTCAAACGGGTGCTCGATCTGGGGGGCGAGGGTATAGTCTATCCGATGATCCGCACCGCCCGCGACGCCGAAATCGCGGTTGCCGCTCTGCGCTACCCGCCGGCAGGTACGCGCGGCTTCGGCCCCTTCATCGCGCATTCCTATGCACAGGTGCCTTTTCCCGACTACCTGCCCGCGGTCGCCGATAATCTGGTCTGCTGCCTGTTGGCGGAAACCCGCGAGGCGGTTGAGAATATCGAGGAGATCTGCGCCGTGCCCGGGATCGACCTGATCGTGCCGGCGCAGTTCGACCTCTCGGTCGATCTGGGTGTGCCCGGTCAGTTCGACCATCCCGAGTTTCTGGCCGCGCTCGCCCGAATCGAGGCCGCCGCCCGGGCCGCGGGCATTCCGCTTGGCAATGTCGCGCTGGATGGCGCGCGCGCCGAGACCCTTTTCGCCCGTGGCTACCGCGTTATCGCAGGGTTCGATATTTTGTGGCTGAAAGCCGCCGCCGCGCAGGCTCAGGGGTGGACGCAGAGCTGAAATCGGCGCGCGCCATCTGGTGCGCTCCGCCATTCCCGGATACATAGTCGCCATGCGTCTGACCTTGCCAAATATACTGACCCTGTTTCGTCTGATCGCCGCCCCCGGTGTGGCGTTGATATTCCTGATTCTGCCGCGCCCGTTTTCCGATTGGGTGGCGCTGACCCTCTTTGTGGGCGCAGCCATTACCGATTGGCTGGATGGCTATCTGGCGCGGCTCTGGCGACAACACAGCCGGTTTGGCGCGATGCTCGATCCGATTGCCGACAAGGCGATGGTGGTGATCGCGCTGGCCACGCTGATGGGGCTGTTCGGGTTCAACACCTGGCTGATCATCCCGGTCGCGGCGGTTCTGTTCCGAGAGGTGTTTGTCTCGGGCTTGCGCGAATATCTGGGCGATACGGCGGGCACGCTGGCGGTGACGAAACTGGCCAAATGGAAGACGACGCTGCAAATGGTGGCCATTGCGGTGCTGTTTTCCTACGGCATATTCGAGCATCATTTCGGTGTCGCCATCATCGGTATGGATAGCGAGACCGTCGTCGGCATTTTCTCTGGCGAGATCGAGGATGAATTTAATCTGGTCTGGCTCAGCAACGGGGCGGCGATCGCCTATTATGTCGGCACCGGGCTGTTGTGGCTCGCTGCCGGGCTGACATTGCTGACGGGGGCTGATTACCTGAGCAAGGCAATGCCGCATCTCAGGGATGACCCGAATGATTGACCTGCGTTACTTTGCCTGGCTGCGCGAACGTGTCGGCACCGGCCACGAGCAGGTGGAAACCGGGGCCGCCACGGTGGCCGATCTGATTGCCGAGCTTCGCCAGCGCGACGAAGGTTACGCGCTGGCTTTTGCCGATCCCGGTGCCATTCGCGCCGCGATCGATCAGGAACTGGTCGGGATGGATGCGCCCCTGGCCGGCGCGCGCGAGGTGGCATTCTTTCCGCCGATGACAGGGGGCTGACATGACGATCCGGGTGCAGGCCGACCGGTTCGATATGGGGGCCGAGCTCAACGCATTTGCCGCGACGCAGACAGGGGCCGGGGCGCTGGTCAGCTTCACCGGCATTGTGCGCGATCTGGCCAGTGGCGATCTCGATGCGATGGAGATCGAGCATTACCCCGGCATGACCGAAAAGGCGCTGGCGGGGATCGCGGCCGAGGCCACGCGCCGCTGGTCTCTGGCTGGCAGCCTGATCATCCACCGTTATGGACGGCTTGCCCCCGATGATCCGATCATGATGGTCGCCACGGCTGCCTGCCACCGCGGCGATGCCTTTGCCGCGGCAGAGTATCTGATGGATTACCTGAAATCCCGCGCGCCGTTCTGGAAAAAGGAAATCACTGCGGCGGGTGCGACCTGGGTGCAGGCGCGGGAGGCCGATGAAGACGCCCTCGGCCGCTGGTCAGAACCGGATTAACGCAGGCATCCAAAAGGCTAGCGACCCGGTGCGCGCGGGCACGGGGGATATCCCGATTGCCAATCCGGCTGCGGTCAATCGAATTTTCGCGAGGGTGCCAGAACGATGGCCTCGCCGCGCAGAACCGGCTTGTCCCGGATGGTGCATTGGGTTGCCATCGTCACCCGGCGTTTGCCAATATCCATATCGGTCACCGTGACCTCCGCCCGGACCATATCGCCGGGGCGGACGGGGGCCAGAAACTTCAGCGTCTGACCCAGATAGACGGTGCCGTGGCCTGGCAATTGTTCGCCGATCACCGCCGAGATCAGCCCCGCCGTCAGCATACCATGCGCGATGCGGCCCTCGAAAATCGTGTCCTGCGCATAGGCGTCATCCAGATGCACCGGGTTGTGATCCGTGGACACTTCCGCGAACAGCTCGATGTCGCGATCCGTCACTTCTTTCAGAAGGTGGCGGCTCATGCCGATCTCGATATCTTCGATACAGATCGTGCCGCGGGGGAGGTTGTCGAGCATATCCGGTTTCCTGTCTGCCATATGCCGCAGTGATAGCGGAGAATCGGAAATGCTGCAATGCAGAAGTAATAAAAAATCCTCAATCGCGCATATGTAGCAACTATGTTACCTATGCTATCGCAGGTATCCGATGGAATAGGTGGCGGAGATCTGTGTCTCGTCGAGATAGCTGCGCAGCTTGTCGGGGTTGGGCTGGCGATCCGTTCCGGTCTCGGCCCGCGCCAGCCCGCCGGTGATGAAAAGAGAGTCCGTCTCGTCGCCAAGCGCGCCCAATATATCGGTGCGGATGCCGTCGCCCACGGCCAGCACCCGGTCAGGGGCCACATCGACGCCGATCTGGGCCAGCCGCATGCGGGCCAGCTCATAAATGGGCGCGTGCGGCTTGCCGAAATAGAGGCTTTCGCCGCCCATCTCGGTATAGAGCGCCGCCAGCGCGCCGGCGCACCATTCGCGGGTCTCGCCCCGGTCGACCACGATATCTGGATTGGCGCAGAGCAGTTTCAGCCCGCGCGCCTTGGCGGCCAGGAATTGCGGGCGCAGCACGGACGGGTCGGCCTGCGGATCGAACGGGCCGGTGCAGACGATGCCTTCGGCCTCTTCGAGGGGCACCTTGGCGATCTCGGGCACTTCGCCCACCACATCCATCGGCGCAAAGAACCCGTAATCGGTCGGCGCGCCGATGAACCAGACCTTGCGCCCCACCAGCCCGCGCAGCATCGCGGCCCGCGCACTGTCGCCCGAGGAGGCGATCACATCCCAGCAATCGCGCGGCACGCCGATTTTCTCCAATTGCCGTTGCACATGCGCACGCGGGCGGGGGGAGTTGGTCAGAAGCAGCACGGTGCCGCCCTGCGCCTTGAAGCCGCGCAGCGCCTCGACCGCCTCGGCGAAGGGGGTGTAGCCGTCATGCAGGCACCCCCAGAGATCGCAATAGAGCACGTCGTAGCGGTCTGAGATCTCGGATAGGGATTGGATGATACGTGTCATGGTGGCCTTTTCAATGCGCGGGCAATGACGTGCCATTAGACAGGTCGGTGCCGGTTGAAAAGCGGGCATTGGGGGTTCCACCCCCAAACCCCCGAGGTATTTTTGCCAAGATGAAAGGGGGAGGGGATGTTTCCTCCCCCCCGTTTTCCGGCCTCTCAGAGCGAGATGCGGAACCGGGCGAAGCCGTCGGGGCCGTCGCCCGCAGGCTCGATCGACACGCCGGGCACCGAATCGGCGTAGGGCGCGGCCGCGGGGCCGGTATCGAACAGCACCGAGGTATCGGGCAGCGGCGCGAAGGACCAGTTGGCATCGGCGGCGGGGTTGATGCTGCCCTGTTCCACGATATAGCGCACGATCACGTCGCGATTGGTGTCGGGGCCCTCGAAGATCACCGTTTCGGCGGAGGCACCGGGGAACGACCCGCCGCCGCCGGCGCGGTAATTGTTGGTGGCAACGACAAACTGCATGTCGGGCGTCACCGGCGCGCCGTTATAGGTGAGGTTCACGATGCGGCTGGCATCGGGGTTCAACGGCTCGCCGCGGGTGGTGAACCGCGAGGGCTGGCTCAGGTCGATCTGGTATTCCACCCCGTCGATCACGTCGAAATTATAGGAGGGGAATTCGTTGTTCAGGAGCACCTGATCGGATTCGCCCGGCGTGATCTGGTTGAAGATCCCGGCAGAGCGTTCCAGCCAGCCCTGCAATTCGGCCCCCGTGACCAGCACCGCGCGCACAGTATTGGGGTAGAGGTAGAGATCGGCCACGTTGCGGATCGCGACATCGCCCACGGGCACGTCGGTGTAATAGGACGGCCCGCCCCGGCCCCCGGCCTTGAAGGGGGCGGCGGCAGACAGGATTGGCAGGCCCTCGTATTCGGTGCCCTGCATCATCTGTTCGATATACCAGGTCTGCGCGATCGAGACGATCTGCACCGAAGGATCGTCGGCCACCAGTGCGAAATAGCTGTGCAGCGGGGCCTCGGTCCGGCCCACGGCGCGGCGGACATAGGCCAGGGTGGCGTTGTGATCTTCCTGGACGGGGGCCTCGACCGAGGCCACGCTGTCGACCAGGGCCGTGATCGAGCGGTCCTCGTTGCGCCTGGAAATGGGCCGCGCCTCGCTTTCATGGGCCACGATGCGCCAGGTGCCGGCTTCGTTTTGCAGCATCAGATCGACAAGGCCCATATGACTGCCCCAGAACCCGCCCATCGTGGCCGGTTTGCCCATGATGGTGCCGGCCTCGGCATCGACGCCGGGCGTGTCGGCATAGTTCGGCCCCGGGAAAACACGGTGGTGGTGGCCGGTCAGGATGGCATCGATGCCTTCAACGGCGGCCAGCGGGATCGAGGCGTTTTCCTGGCCTTCGATATGCTCGGCCGCGCCGATGCCCGAATGGCTGAGCGCGATGATCAGATCGGCCCCTTCCTCGCGCATTTGCGGCACATAGGCGCGCGCCGTATTCACGATGTCACGGGCCTGCACGTTGCCCTCAAGATAACGCCGGTCCCAGTTCATGACCTGTGGCGGCACGAAGCCAATGATCCCGATGCGGATGTCATGCGTCGCGCCCGCGCCATCGGTCACCTGATGATCAATAATCACATAGGGCGGCAGGAGGGTGGTATCCTCAGTTGGCGTGGCCCCCATCTCGCGCGCAATATTGGCCGACACCACGGGGAAATTGGCCCCCGAAACCGAATTCAAAAGGAAATTCAGCCCATAGTTGAATTCATGGTTGCCAAGCGTCGAGGCCTGATAGCCGAGCGTGTTCATCGCATTGATGATCGGATGGCTGTCGCCCTCGGACATGCCGCGTTCATAGGCGATGTAATCGCCCATCGGATTGCCTTGCAGGAAATCGCCATTGTCGAGCAGCATCGAGTTGGTGCTTTCGTCGCGCACCGCCTGAATGAGCGCCGCCGTGCGCGAGAGGCCAAGCGTATCGACAGGGCGGTCGCCGTAATAGTCATAGGGAAAGACATGGACATGCAAATCGGTGGTTTCCATGATCCTGAGATGCGCCTGTCCGGCCTGCGCATTGGCGGAAAACGGGTGCAGGGCGATAAAGCTGGCGGTGCCTGCCATAAAGGCGCGGCGGTCAATGATGAATGCCATTTTGGGGAACCTCCTGAAGAGTCGTTTAATGCGCGTATGCAGGGATCATGACCGGTTTTGACCATTCGGTCAGCGATTCCTTTTCCGGCGGATCGGGATCGGCTGGAATCGGGCCGGGTTCCGCGGCGTGCGGGGGCACGGGACAAAAAAAGGGCGACCTGTGGTCGCCCTCTTGTGAAATGTCATGTTGGCGCGTGCGTCAGAGCGCGAGGTTGGGGATGATCTGTTTCTTGCGGCTGACGACACCCGGCAGCACCACGCAATCGGCATTGCCGCAGGCGGTGGCAAAGCTGGTCTCGGCCACCTGCTTGGTCAGCGCGTTGGGGATCAGCATGGTGCTTTCTTCGTTCAGGATATCGACCACAAAGAGCAGCACCTGATCGACACCATCCTCTGCGGCCACCTTGGTCATGGCCTCCATCAGGCTGGCTTTGCGCGCCAGAACCGTGTCGGGCGAAGTGGTTTCCAGAACCGAGACGCGGAATTTGGTGCCCTCGACGGTAAATTCCTTGCTGTCCATGCGCAGAAGCTCGGCGTCGGTAAACCGCGAGACATCGGATTTGGCGGCAAACATCTCGGCGGCATAAGCGGCCACGTCGATGCCCAGATCGGCGGCAAGTGCTGCCACCACGGTGCGGTCTGCATCGGTGGTGGTGGGGCTGCGGAATTCCAGCGTGTCCGACAGGATGCACGAGAGCATCGCGCCCTTGATCGCCTCGGGCATCCGCGCGGCATCGGCCCCCATCAGGTCATGCATGATCGTCGCGGTGCAGGCGACCGGGCGGATGGTGATGTCGATCGGGCCCTTGGTTTCCAGCCCGCCCACCAGCTTGTGATGGTCGATGATGGCCCGGATATCGGCGGCATTGATGCCTGCGGGCAGTTCCGCCGGGTTGTTGGTGTCGACAATCACCACGGGCGTGCCTTCGGCCACATCCGAAATGATCTCGGGCTTGTCCAGGTTCCAGCGTTCCAGCACGAAGGCGGCCTCTGTATTGGGCTCTCCAAGCAGTTTGGCCTGGGCCTCGACGCCTTGCACCTCGTTCAGATACCAGGCCCAGATAAGCGGCGAGCCGGTGGAATCGGTGTCGGGGGATTTGTGTCCGAAAACAAGAGTGGTCATGGGTTTGGAATCCGTGGATGCAGTTCGAAAATCTGGCGTCTTATAGGCCCGTGACAGGGCCTTGTCATGGGGCGATTGCGCGCGGGCGGGGTTGCGCCCGCCGCAAGGCCGCGGCGGTCCGCGCAGCGCCGATGGGAACAGATTTGCCGCAACTTGTTGACTCGACCTGCGCCCCCGCCTATCTACCGCTCGTTAGCACTCGACCTTGTTGAGTGATAACGCTGGGAAATAACACGAACCGAAGGAGAGTTCGACAGATGGCATTTGCACCTCTGCATGACCGGGTTCTGGTCGAGCGCATTGAAAGCGACGACAAGACCGCAGGCGGCCTGATCATCCCCGACAGCGCAAAAGAAAAGCCGGCCGAAGGCCTGGTTGTCGCTGTTGGCGCTGGCGCCAAGGACGATGATGGCGACCGTATCGCGATGGACGTTGCCCAAGGCGACAAGATCCTGTTCGGCAAATGGTCCGGCACGGAAGTGACCGTTGACGGCAAGGACCTGCTGATCATGAAGGAAAGCGACATCCTCGGGATCATTTCCTGAGCCATCCCTTTCCGCGCGGCGGGATGATCCCCGCCCGACATATACCAGATATTCAAGGAGCAAGCTGACATGGCTGCCAAGGACGTCAAATTTGACACCGATGCCCGCAACCGCATGCTGAACGGCGTGAACATCCTCGCCGATGCGGTCAAAGTCACCCTGGGCCCCAAGGGGCGCAACGTGGTGATCGACAAATCCTTCGGTGCCCCGCGCATCACCAAGGACGGTGTGACGGTCGCCAAGGAAATCGAGCTGGAAGACAAGTTCGAGAACATGGGCGCACAGATGGTGAAAGAGGTTGCCTCTCGCACCAATGACGAAGCCGGCGACGGCACCACCACCGCCACCGTTCTGGCCCAGGCCATCGTGCGCGAAGGCCTCAAGCAGGTTGCCGCCGGTCTGAACCCGATGGATCTGAAGCGCGGCGTCGACGTGGCCGTGTCCAAGGTCATCGAAAACATCAAAGCCTCGGCCCGTGAAGTTGCCGACAGCGACGAAGTTGCCCAGGTCGGCACCATCTCGGCCAATGGCGAGGCCGAAATCGGCCGTCAGATCGCCGATGCGATGCAGAAGGTCGGCAATGACGGCGTGATCACCGTCGAAGAGAACAAGGGCCTCGAAACCGAGACCGAAGTTGTCGAAGGCATGCAGTTCGACCGCGGCTATCTGAGCCCCTATTTCGTCACCAACCCCGACAAGATGATCGCCGATCTCGAAGACGCGGTTATCCTGCTGCACGAGAAAAAACTCTCGTCGCTGCAATCCATGGTTCCGCTGCTGGAATCGGTGATCCAGAGCCAGAAGCCTCTGCTGATCATTGCCGAGGACGTGGAAGGCGAAGCGCTGGCGACCCTCGTGGTCAACAAGCTGCGCGGCGGCCTGAAAATCGCGGCTGTCAAAGCCCCCGGCTTCGGCGATCGCCGCAAGGCCATGCTGCAGGATATCGCCATCCTGACCGGCGGTCAGGTGATCTCGGAAGATCTGGGCATGAAGCTGGAAAATGTCACCATGGACATGCTCGGCTCGGCCAAGAAAATCGCCATCACCAAGGACGAGACCACCATCGTCGACGGTGCCGGTGAAAAAGCCGAGATCGAATCCCGCGTGGCCCAGATCCGTCAGCAGATCGAGGAAACCACCAGCGATTACGACCGTGAGAAGCTGCAGGAACGTGTTGCCAAACTGGCCGGCGGCGTTGCCGTCATCCGCGTTGGCGGCATGACCGAAGTGGAAGTGAAAGAGCGCAAGGATCGCGTTGACGACGCCCTGAACGCGACCCGTGCGGCCGTGCAGGAAGGGATCGTCGTGGGCGGCGGTGTGTCTCTGGTTCAGGGTGCGAAAGCTCTGGCTGGTGTCACCGGCGAAAACCCCGACCAGAATGCCGGTATCGCCATCGTGCGCCGCGCGCTGGAGGCACCTCTGCGCCAGATCGCGGAAAACGCCGGTGTCGACGGTGCCGTGGTTGCGGGCAAGGTTCGCGAAAGCGACGATGCCACATTTGGCTTCAACGCGCAGACCGAAGAATATGGCGACATGTTCAAGTTCGGCGTCATTGACCCCGCCAAAGTGGTGCGCACCGCGCTGGAAGACGCAGCCTCGGTTGCCTCGCTTCTGATCACCACCGAGGCCATGGTTGCCGATCGCCCCGCCAAGGAAGGCGCGGCTGCCCCGGCAATGCCCGACATGGGCGGCATGGGCGGCATGATGTAAGACGGATTTCCTAGCGGAAATTCGGACACATCTCCGGTTTTGATATGGAAAAGGGCACCGTCGGGTGCCCTTTTTCTGTTTCCGGCCTTGGGGGCGCGGGCGACGTGAATGTTGCGCCGTGTTAATGCCCTGACCGCACGACATGCGATGGTTCTCCCGATTGAAACCGGTTCCTGCCTGGGAGGCCCCGTCATGCATCGAAAGTTTCTTGCTCTATTCGCCGCTGTCGCGATGAGTTTGCCCGCAACCGCGCAGGTTGCCGGCCAAGATGAGGCCGACACCGTCTTTGGCGGCGACCGCTACCTCGCCGGGACGACCGTGATGGCGGCAGAGCCCACCGATGGCGATCTCTTTGCTGCCGGTGAACGCATCACTGTCGCCGCCCCCGTCGGCGGCAGCACCCATATTGCCGGGCGGCGTTTGCGTATCGAGGCCCCGATCGGCGGCGCGCTTTACGCGGTCGGCTATGCGGTGCGTGTGGATGCGCCGGTGGCGGGTGCCGCGACACTTGCCGGTGCCGAGGTGATGATTTCGGATCAGATCGGCGGCAATCTGCGGGCCAGCGGGCGCGAGGTATCGGTTGAAGCTCCGGTGATGGGGTCGGCCATCCTGGCCGGTGCCGAAGTGGTGCTGTCAGGGGCCATTTCAGGGGATGCCGCCATCGCCGCAGAGACGATCCTCTTTGAAGACGGAGCCAGCGTCGCGGGGCAATTGCGGCTCTATGTTGACGATCCCGATGCCTTTGCCGTGCCGGCCAGCGTGGCCGCTGCCGAGCGTATCGAGATTCTGGATGCGAATGAGTTCGAGCGCGAATATGGTGACACCTGGGATGGGTATGGCCCCTCTTTCCTGTCGCGCCTGGCCCGTTTTGTCATCGGTGTGGTCGTCGTCGCGGTGATCGCCTTGCTGGTGGTTCTGGCGATGCCCGTGCGCATGGCTGAAATGCGCCAACAGGCGTGGGCGCATCCCTGGCGCAGCCTCTGGTCCGGCATCCTCGGCCTTTCAACCATCATCGGGTTTGGCGTTGTCGCCGCGCTGACGGTGATCGGCATCCCGCTCTTGCCCGCGGCGCTGCTGGTGGGTGCCGTGGCAGGCCTGGGCGGCTACATCCTCGGCACCTATTTTCTGGGCGGCGCGCTGTGGCAGGTCGTGGCACAGGCCCCTCCGCAGGCCTTGATGCAAAAGACCATGATCGCCGCATTGGGCGCGCTTGTCGCGGCGCTCATCGGGTTGATCCCCTATCTCGGCTGGCTGTTCATGCTGGCGCTGGCCCTGGCGGGGCTTGGCGTGATCCTCGGCAAGCTGCGGTCCCGGCAACCGGTCTCTTACTAATGGGCTTTTCAATCATGCGGTAACAGGGCAGGGAAGGGGCATGAAGCTGCCTCCTCTCACCCTGACCGGCGCGCAGGTGCTGCGCGCTGATGGCCTGTCGCAGGATGCGCTTTGCATGGCCGGGGGCGTGATCTCGGACCTGCAAGGGCGTCAGATCGACCTGTCGGGCCACCTCATCCTGCCTGGTATCGTCGATCCGCATGGTGACGGGTTCGAGCGGCATCTTGCCCCGCGCCGGGGGGCGGCCACTGATCTGGGGCAGGGCCTGCGCGCGGTCGAGGCCGAGCTGGGGGCAAACGGGATCACCACCTCCGTGATGGCCCAGTTCTGGAGCTGGGAGGGCGGCATGCGCAGCCCCGACTTCGCCGCCGCCCTTTGTGCCGCGCTGGACAGTCATGAGGCGCGCGCCGATCTGCGCCTGCAATTGCGGCTGGAGCTGGGATGTTACGAGGCGTTCGATGCCGCGCTGAAGCTGATCGAGCGCCACCGGATCGGCTATGTCGTGTTCAACGATCACCTGCCGCATGCGCAACTGGCGGCTGGCAAGCGGGTGCCACGGCTGGAGGGGCAGGCCCTGAAATCGGGCCGGTCGCCCGCTGCCCATCTGGCGCTGCTCACCCGGTTGCACGACCAGATCGGGGTTGCGCGTGCCCGTTTGCCCGACCTCTGTGCCGCCCTGTCGGCGCGTGGCGTCCTTCTTGGCAGCCATGATGACGACACGGCCGAGGCGCGCGCGACATGGCGCGCGCTTGGCGCACCCATCGCGGAGTTTCCGGTCACGGGCGCAGCCGCGAACGCGGCCCGCGAGGGCGGCGATCCGATTGTGATGGGAGCCCCCAACGTGATGCGCGGCGGCAGCCACTCCAAAGGCATTTCGGCCCGTGATCTGCTTGACGCTGGCGGAACGGTGGCGCTGGCCTCGGATTATCACTACCCGGCCCCGTTGGGGGCGGTGCGCAGGCTGATATCCGAGGGGTGGGCCTTGCCGGAGGCCTGGGCGCTGGTTTCCTCTGCCGGGGCGCGGCTCCTGGGTTTGTCGGATCGTGGGGTGCTTGAGGTTGGCAAACGCGCCGATCTGGTGATCGTCGATCCCGCACTGACCGAGGTGCAGGCCACCATCGCGGGCGGGCAGATCACCTATCTTGCCGGTCCCGTTGCCGCCCGGTTCCTGGCATGAGCCCGGCGCGGCTGGCGGGCCTCACGGCGCTGACCATGCTGGCCTTTGCCGCCAATTCGATCCTGAACCGGATGGCGTTGAGCGCCGGGCTGATCGACCCGATCGGCTTTGCGGTGATCCGGGTTGTGTCAGGGGCCGTCATTCTGGTGGTGGTTGTTCTGGCCCGCGGACGCAGGATGCCGATCCTTGCGCCGGGGCGTGCTGCGGGCGTGGGCTCGCTTTGCCTCTACCTCATTGGGTTTTCCATCGCCTATATCCATCTCGATGCCGGTCTGGGCGCGCTCATCCTCTTTGGCATGGTGCAGATCACGATGTTTGCGGGCGCGCTCCTGTCGGGTGAGGCGGTGGGCCGCGCGCGCTGGTTCGGCATGGGGGTCGCACTGGCCGGGCTGGCCTGGCTGCTCTGGCCCGGGGGTGACGTGCGGGTGCCCATGATTGGTGCGGTCTCGATGGGCCTGGCGGGTATCGGTTGGGGGATTTATTCGCTGGTCGGACGGCGCGCCGATGATCCGCTGGCGGCGACGGCGGCCAATTTCCTGCTGGCCACGCCGGTCATCGCCGTGGTGCCGTTTTTGGTGCCGGTGCAGCTCGATGCCATCCCGATCAGCACGGTCGGGGTGGCGCTGGCGGTGCTCAGCGGGGCGGTGACTTCGGGACTTGGCTATGCGCTCTGGTATAGCGTTCTGCCGCGGCTTGCGGCCTCGGTCGCGGGGCTGGTGCAGCTTTCGGTGCCGGTGATCGCGGTGCTGGGTGGCGCGATTTTGTTGGGCGAGGCGGCCGGATGGCGGATCTTTAGCGCAGGCGCGGTGGTTCTGGGTGGTATTGCCATCGGGCTTTTGGCCGGGGTTCAGCGCAGGATCGGCTCCAGCGGATCATAGAGCAGGCTCTGGCCCCAAGCGGCGGCGGCCAGACTGTCGGGTTTGACCTTGATCCTGGCCATCTCGGCGCGGGAAAACAGACGGCGGCGGGTGACGATACCCTCGGGGTCGCGCCAATCGGGGTCGAGCGTTCCGGCCATCAGCGTGCAGCGGAAATAGAGATCGACCTGATGAAATGTGCCATCCGGGTCGTGAAACTCATTGATCAGGCAGGGCGGCCCGACCGCGACGCGCAGCCCGGTTTCCTCGCGAAATTCGCGTGCCAGATTGTCATGCAGTGACGCCCCGCGTTCGACGCCGCCACCCGGTGCGCACCACAGGCCGCTGCGATGGTTGGGCCAGGCATTGACCAGGAGCAGCCGGTCTTCGATGAGCAGGATACCACGGGCGGCAAGGCGGGGGCTGGGCATGGCCGGGATGGTGCAGGCGCGGCTGCCGATATGCAAGCCCGGGGGTTGGCGCGGCGCGGTGCAGCCCCTAGATCGGAACCATGGCATTGCGAGCGATCCTTTTTGCCGCCGCCTTTGGTTCGGCGATGGTGCCCGGCGCGGCGCGGGCCGATTGCGTGATCCTGCTGCATGGGTTGGCGCGCACGTCCTTGTCTCTATGGGTCATCGAGGAGGTTCTGGAGCGCCAGGGCTATCAGGTGGTGAACCGGGATTACCCTTCGACCCAGGCCCCGATCGAGGAGCTTGCGCCCGCAGCCCTGATCCCCGCAATCGAGGAATGCGGCGAGCAGCGAATCAATTTCGTAACCCATTCGATGGGCGGGATATTGCTGCGCTACTGGATGATCGAGAACCGGCCCGAAAACCTGGGCCGGGTGGTCATGCTGGCCCCGCCCAACCAGGGCTCGGAGCTGGTCGACCGGCTTGGCGAGTTCGAACCATTTCAGTGGATCAATGGCCCCGCCGCAGAGGACCTGACAACCGAGAGCGGATCGCTGGTCCGCCAGCTGCCGCCGGTCGATTTCGACCTCGGCGTGATCGCGGGCTATGCCACGGTGAACCCGATCACCTCAGCCCTGATCGAGGGGGAGGACGATGGCAAGGTCTCGGTCGAGAACACGCGGGTCGAGGGCATGGCCGATTTCGTCGCGCTGCCGGTCAGCCACACCTTTATGATGAACAACCCGGTCGTGGTGGCGCAGGTGCAATCCTTTTTGGCCACCGGCGCGTTCGATCAGAGCCTGGACCTGTTCAGCGCCGCAGATGCGTTGACGCCCTGACGGCCGGGCGCGAGCCAAACGCGAAATGCGGGGGCGCGGTTCGGTATCTCGGGCCGACCCTTTGCGCCCGAGGCAATTCGCATCCCGGGGTTTCGCCGCGCCTTTGGCGCGCCGATCAGGGTGGGGGGCCAGCCCCCCAAACCCCCCGAGGTATTTTTTCCAAGATGAAAGGGCGCAGGTCGTGCGTGTAGTCAACCTGCCGGGCCGGTAACGCGGTTGAGATGGCCCATTTTGCGGCCCGGGCGGATCTCGGATTTGCCATAAAGATGGATCTGCGTGCCGGGCCGGGCGGCGGCGTCGGCCGCGCGGGCGACGTCATCGCCGATCAGGTTTTCCATCACCACGTTGGCATGGCGGGCCCCGTCGCCAAGCGGCCAGCCCGAGATGGCGCGGATATGCTGCTCGAATTGATCGACGGCGCATCCGGCCTGGGTCCAATGCCCGGAATTATGGACGCGCGGGGCGATCTCGTTCACCACGAGGCCGGTCGGAGTCACGAAAAGCTCTACCCCCATCACGCCGACATAATCGAGCGCGTTGAGGATGCGGGCCGCCAGCAGGACAGCATCGGTGCGCAGGCTGGCCGGGATGGCGGCGGGCACGGTGGTGGTGGCGAGAATACCGTCTTGGTGGATGTTTTCACCGGGATCGTAGCAGGCAACCTGCCCGTCCTGCCCGCGCGCGGCGATGACCGAGATCTCAGATGAGAAATCGATGAACCCTTCGAGGATGGCGGGTGCGCCGTTGAGCGTGGCCAGTGCGCCCGCCGCGTCGCCCTGCGCCTTGATCCGGGCCTGGCCCTTGCCGTCATAGCCGAAACGGCGGGTTTTCAGGATGGCGGGGGTGCCGATGCGCGCAAGCGCGGGCTCAAGGTCGGCGGCGCTGTCGATGGCGGCAAACGGGGCGGTGGTCAGGCCCAGATCCGCGAGAAACGTCTTTTCCGTCAACCGGTCCTGGCTGACCTCGAGCGCGCGGCGCGAGGGAAAAAGAGGGGTTGTGGCCGAGAGCATATCCAGAGCGGCAGCGGGGATATTTTCGAACTCGAAGGTGATCAGATCGACGGCGGCGGCGAAATTCGCCAGCGCGTCCAGATCGTCATAGCCCGCCTGCGTGACCTTGGCCGCGACATCGCCCGCGGGCGCGGCACCGGGTTCGAATATATGGGTTTTATAACCAAGCCGGGATGCCGCGACCGAGAGCATGCGGCCAAGCTGGCCGCCGCCAAGAATGCCGATGGCGGCACCTGCGGGCAGGGGGTCAGTCATCGCGCGGCTCCTCGGGGATGGAGGCCGACAATGCGGCACGCCAGTCATCGAGGCGCACGGCCAGGGCAGGGTCCGACAGCGCCAGGATACCCGCCGCCATCAGGCCCGCGTTCTTTGCGCCCGCCGCCCCGATGGCCATGGTCGCCACCGGATAGCCGCGCGGCATCTGCAGGATGGAATAGAGGCTGTCGACACCCGAAAGCGCCTGGGTCTGCACCGGAACGCCAATCACCGGCAGCCGGGTTTTCGACGCCATCATGCCGGGCAGGTGCGCGGCGCCCCCGGCGCCTGCGATGATAACCTTCAACCCCCGGTCAACGGCCGTTTCGCCATAGCTCCACAGACGGCCGGGCGTGCGATGGGCCGATACGATCCGGGTCTCGTAGGGCACGCCAAGCTCGGCCAGAACCCCGGCCGCCTCGCGCATCGTGGCCCAGTCGGACTGGCTGCCCATGATGATGCCGATCTCGATCTCTGCCATTTGCCCAAGCCCCTCAGACAGTTCAGGAAAGCGCGCACTATAGCCATGCCGGGCGGCTACGCAATGATATCCGGGGTCAGTTCATCCTCGATGCGCGTGATCTGATCCTTGAGGGCCAGTTTCTGCTTTTTCAGCCGTCTGAGCGTCAGCTGATCGGGGCGGGTGTGGTGCTCGAGCGCCGAGATCGCATCATCCAGGTCGCGATGTTCGCGCATCAGCACACCCAGCTTGACGCGCAGCACGTCTTCGTGGCTCATCTCGGCAGGCGTTTCCATCTATGCAGCAGGTCCCTTGGCCATGAGTCGGGCGGTTGGCGAGACAGGACGATACCGGATTTACCCCGCATGGCAAAGCGTTCTGCGCCTTGCAGAGGGGGTATGCGCTCCCCATATTGAGGGCAATGGCCGCCAAAACGGGGCCGAAACCCGCAGATCGCTTTTCAAAGGATGTGCCCGATGACGAAACTGACCCTGGGATCGCACCCGTTCCTGTTGGGATTTGATCAGCTGGAGCGGCTGGTCGAACGCACTGCCAAATCCGGCAATGACGGCTACCCCCCTTATAATATTGAGCAAAACGGCGATAATGCCTATCGCATTACGCTGGCGGTGGCGGGGTTTGCCGAGGGCGATCTGTCAATTACGCTGGAGGACCGGCAATTGGTGGTCCGGGGCCGTCAGACCGATGAGGACGAGGCCCGCGTTTTCCTGCATCGCGGCATCGCGGCGCGGCAGTTTCAACGGTCATTCGTATTGGCCGAGGGGGTCGATGTGGCCGGTGCGTCGATGGAACACGGGCTGTTGCATGTCGACCTGACCCGCGCGGTAGCCGAAAACGTGATTCAGACCATTCAGATCAACAGCGGAGGGCAAGCCGATGCATGAGCCGAAATCCATCGCGCGGGCGGGCGAGCGGCCCATCGTCTATGTGCGCCGGGTGGCCGTGGCCGACCTGCCCGATGACATTCGCGCCGAGGCCGAAGGTGCGGGGCTGAAGCAGCTTTATGCCATCGGCAACGAGGACGGTGAGCAGCTGGCCCTGGTCCGCGACCGGGAACTGGCCTTTGTGGTCGCGCGCCAGAACGACATGAAGCCGGTCAGCGTTCACTAGACGCGCGACATCGGCAACAAGGCCCAAGCCCGGTGGTTTCGCGGGTGCAGCCGATACCCGGGAAAAACCCCGGCCCCGGGAAAACCCCCGGGCCGGAGCGTCGCAGTCGGACAGATCAGGCTTTGATCAGCCCCATCGATTCGAGCTTCAGCAGCACTTGCTGGGCGCAATTGTCCACATCCGCGCCCTCGGTTTCGACCACCAGTTCGGCATTGGTGGGCGCTTCATAAGGGTCCGATATGCCGGTGAATTCCTTGATCTTGCCCTCGCGCGCCAGCTTATACAGCCCCTTGCGGTCGCGGCGTTCGCATTCCTCCAGCGAGGTGGCGACATGGACCTCGATAAAGGCCCCGAACGCCTCGGCCATTTCACGCACCGCGCGGCGGGTGGCGGTGTAGGGCGCGATGGGCGCGCAGATGGCGATGCCACCGTTCTTGGTGATCTCGGAGGCGACATAGCCGATGCGGCGGATGTTGATGTCGCGGTGTTCCTTGGAAAACCCAAGCTCGGAGGACAGGTGTTTGCGCACCACGTCGCCATCGAGCAGCGTCACCGGGCGTCCGCCCTGTTCCATCAGCTTGACCATCATTGCATTGGCAATCGTGGATTTGCCGGAGCCAGAGAGGCCGGTGAAAAACACGGTGAAACCCTGCTTTGACCGCGGCGGGCGGGTGCGGCGCAATTCATTGACCACGGCGGGAAACGAGAACCATTCCGGGATCTCCAGCCCCTCGGCCAGACGGCGGCGCAGCTCGGTGCCCGAGATGTTCAGGATGGTCACGTCATCCTTGTCCGTGATCTCGTCATTGGGCTCGTACTGGGCGCGGTCCTGGACATAGACCATATGTTTGAAATCGACCATTTCGATGCCCATTTCCGCCTGGTGGGTGCGGAACAGATCCTGCGCGTCATAAGGCCCATAGAAATCCTCGCCCTGGCTGTTCTGGCCGGGTCCGGCATGGTCGCGGCCGACGATCATATGGGTGCAGCCATGGTTCTTGCGGATCAGGCCGTGCCAGACGGCCTCACGCGGGCCGCCCATGCGCATGGCCAGGTTCAGAAGGCTCATCGAGGTGGTCGAGGACGGGTATTGATCCAACACCGCCTCATAGCAGCGCACGCGGGTGAAATGGTCGATATCGCCGGGTTTGGTCATGCCGACGACAGGGTGGATCAACAGGTTGGCCTGCGCTTCCCTGGCGGCGCGGAAGGTCAACTCCTGATGCGCCCGGTGCAGCGGGTTGCGGGTCTGAAAGGCGACGATGCGCCGCCAGCCCAGTTTGCGGAAATACGCACGCAATTCATTCGGCGTGTCGCGCCGGGCGCGGAAATCGTAATGCATCGGCGGCGTGATCCCGGTGATGGCCCCGCCCAGGTAAACCGGCCCGGCGATATTGTGCAGGTAGTTCACCGAGGGATGCGCAATGTCATCGGCCCCGAACACCATCTCGGCCTCGCGCGCCTTGTCGGGCACGTATTTGTCATCCAGCGACAGAATGGCCAGGATGACACCTTCCTGATCGCGCAGGGCGATGTCCTGGCCGGGTTCGACCGATGCGGCAAATTCGTTCGAAACATCCAGTGTGATCGGCATCGGCCAGAGCGCGCCATCGGCCAGGCGCATGTCTTCGACGACACCTTCGTAATCATCCTGCGTCATAAAGCCCTTGAGCGGGTTGAAGCCGCCATTCATCAAGAGCTCCAGATCGCAGATCTGGCGCGGGCTCAGATCCCAGGACACCAGATCGGCGGCCTCGCGTTTCAGTTTTTGGGCGCTGTCGGGTGAGACATAGAGCTCCTGAATGGGGGCAAGTTGATTTTGCATGATATGGGTCCTGTTCTTATCGGAAAGAAGGCCGCTTGCCGCACCGGTCAATTCGGCGTGGAGGCGGTCATATTCGGCGAGCTTGCGGGCGAGAAACCGGTCGGTGAGGCGCGCCTTTTCAGCCGCCCCGCGAGACGTCAGCGCATAGGCAAAGCGTTGACGTCTATCGGGCCCCGCCCGGTCGCCAACCTTGATCAACCCCGCCTCGGTCGCGGCGCGAAGCAGCGCGTTGAGCCGCCCAAGCGAGATGCCAAGCGCCCCGGCGGTCGCGCGCTGCGGCGCCTCCGGTGCCAGGTCAAGCTGGCGCAGGAGGCGAAAGCGCAAGTCGTCTTCTGGCTGCGGGGGGCTGGCTGCGGGCATTGCAGATCTCAAGGTGCGTTCATTTGTGAACACATCTCATATGTCGCTGACGCGGGAAAGGAAGAATTGACCGGCACGGGGGATTTTTGCCGCCGTGACCCATCTGCAACGCAAAACGGCCCGCCAGGGCGGGTGCGTGAGCGGATTGTTTTCAAAAACCGGCCTTAGTCGTCCTGTTCGGCCAGGAATTTTTCGGCATCAAGCGCGGCCATACAGCCCATTCCGGCGCTGGTCACAGCCTGACGATAGATATGATCGGTCAGATCGCCCGCCGCAAAGATGCCGGGGATCGCGGTGCGGGTCGATCCCGGCTCGACCTTCACATAACCGCCGCTATGCGTCTCCAGCGCGTCCTGGACCAGTTCCGATGCCGGCGCATGGCCGATGGCGACAAAGACGCCCTTGCAAGGGATCTCGGTGATTTCGCCGGTCTCGACATGGCGCACGCGCACGGCCTCGACCCCTTTGGGATTATCGGTGCCGATGACCTCCTCAAGCGTGTGGAGCCACATCGGTGTAATCTTGGGGTGTTTCAGCAGCCGGTTCTGCAGGATCTTTTCGGCGCGCAATTCATCACGGCGATGGATGAGCGTGACCTTGGACGCGAAATTGGTGAGAAAGAGCGCCTCCTCGACCGCTGTATTGCCGCCACCGATCACCACGATCTCCTGACCGCGATAGAAAAACCCGTCGCAGGTGGCGCAGGCCGAAACGCCAAAGCCCTTGAACGCCTCTTCGGAGGGCAGGCCAAGCCATTTGGCGCGCGCGCCCGTGCACAGGATCACCGCATCGGCGGTATAGATGGTGCCGCTGTCGCCGGTAGCGGTGAAGGGGCGTTTGGTCGTGTCCAGATCGGTGATGATATCGCCGATGATATCGCAGCCCGTGGCGCGCGCATGGGCCTCCATCCGCATCATCAGATCGGGGCCCTGAACCTCGGTATCGCCGGGCCAGTTCTCCACCTCGGTGGTGGTGGTCAACTGGCCGCCGGGTTCGATCCCCTGCACCAGGATGGGCTCCAGCATGGCGCGCGCGGCATAGACGGCGGCGGTGTAACCGGCCGGGCCGGAGCCGATGATCAGAACGCGGGTATGACGGGTATCGGACATGGGCGGGGTGACCTCGACGACGGAAAAATTTTGACTGCTATCGCGATATAAAGAGACCCGACCGGCAAGGGAAGGGGGGCATTCTGCCGCTTGTAATCGGCGGGCTTTCGGTTCATATCTTGCGCGCCCTTGTAATAATCTTGCGCAAAGGGCATTTAAGACATCAGGAATGTTAATCCGCCCCCAGTTGAGAGGTCCGCCGCCCATGCCCGGAGCAAAACTCGATCAGACCGACCGCATGATCCTGGCCGAATTGCAGGGCGATGGCCGCATGACCAATGTCGAGCTGGCCAGCCGGGTGGGCATTTCGGCACCGCCCTGTCTGCGCCGGGTGCGCACATTGGAGGAGCAGGGCTATATCCGCGGCTATCACGCCGATGTCGAGCCGCGCATGCTGGGGTTTGAGGTTCAGGTGTTTGCCATGGTCGGGCTGCACAGCCAGGCCGAGGCCGATCTGGTCGCTTTCGAGGATCGTTGCCGTGCCTGGCCGCTGGTGCGCGAATGCCACATGCTGAATGGCGAGATCGACTTCATCCTGAAATGCGTGGCCCCCGATCTCAGCGGGTTCCAGAGCTTTCTGACCGAACAACTGACTGCGGCCGACAATGTCGCCTCGGTGCGCACCTCGTTGGTGATCCGGCCCGCCAAAGACGATCCCGGCGTCCCCTTTGACGTATTGGAAAGCCGGCTTTCGCACGAGGATTAGGCGCAATGCTGCCGATCAACCCGGCCCGCCTCAAGGCGCTCTACGCGCAGGCAATGGCCGCGCAGAAAACCGGGCGCGCGGATCAGGCTCTGGCGCTTTATGCGCAGGTTCTGAGCCTGCGCCCCGATCTCGCCGAGGCACAGTTTCAGATCGGGCAGATCCACGCGGCGCGCGGCGACCGGGCCAGGGCCGAGGCCGCCTTTCGCAAGGCATTGAAATTGCGCCCGCGCGAGCCCGCGATCTGGACGGCGCTGGCCAAGATCCAGAGCGGCGTTGCCCTGAAGAAATTGCGGTCCGAGGCCGCGCGCGCCGGTGTGCGTCTGGAAGCAGAGCCCGATATCGCGGCGCTGCTGGCCCGGGTCGAGCGGGGGCAGGCCGAGGCCGCCGAGGCCGAGGCGCTGGCGCTGGTGCGCCGGTATCCCGATGCGGCAGGCCCGGCGCTGGCCCTGGGGGCGGCCCGCGCGAAGCAGGAAAAATGGGGCCTGGCGCTGCCAGCGCTGGAAAAGGCGGTCGAACGCGACCCGAGCAGCGCGATGGCACAGATGTTGTTGGGCGAGGTTTTGCTGCAGGCGGGGCAGGTCTTTCGCAGCGAAGAGTCGTTATTGGCGGCGCGGGCCCTGGGGGCCGATGTGGCCACATCTATGGCGCGGCTCCTGCACGAGACCTGCCGCGACGCTGAGGCAGAGAAAACCCTGGCCGCCGCAGTGGCCGGGGATCGGCGTCAGTCGCGCCTTCTGACCGATCACGCGATGGCACTGGCCGCGATACGCCGCCCGAAGGAGGCCGCGCGTGTGGGCGAAAAGGCGATATCTGCCGGGGCGGGGCGCGGGCTTCGCGTGCGGCTTGCGGGGGCGATGTCGGCCGAGGGGGATGTGGCCGAGGCACTGACGCTGGCGGATGCGGCGCTGGCCCGCGACCCCGGCAATACCGAGATGCTGACCCTGCGCGGTCAGCTGTTGCAGACCAGCGGCGATTTCGATGGCGCGCGTGCGGTCTTGATGCAGGCCGCGTCCTCTGGCCCCGACGGGGCCGACGCCATCCGCGCCTATGTCAGTGGCGGCAAGATGGCGGCGGGTGATCCGGTACTGGCGATGCTCGAGGCGCGGGCGGGCGACCTGTCGCTGCCCGGTGCGTCACGCCGGACGCTTGCCTTTGCCATGGCCAAGGCGCTTGAGGATCTGGGCCGCTATGGTGAGGTGTTCGACCACCTGCACCGCGCCAACCGGTTGATGAAATCGGAATTCCCTTATCGGTTTGAAAACGAGCGTGACCAGGTGCAGGCGGTTCTGGGTGCCTACCGGGCGCTCAAGGGCCGCGATCTGGCGGGCGACACGCCACGCGATGCGCCGGTTTTCGTCACCGGCATGGCGCGGTCGGGAACCACGCTGGTTGAAACCATTCTCTCGGCCCATAGCCGGGTCACCGCGGGCGGCGAGCTGCCGTTTCTATCGAGGGCCATGGCGCGCGTGATTGATCTGGCCAATCTCGGCCCCGACCGGCTTGGCGATGCCATGGCCCGCGCCGGGCAGGATTATATCGCCACCGCAAGGCGGCGTACCGGGGCGGATGGGGGGTTCACGGACAAGGCGATTTCGACCTATGCGCGGATCGGGTTGGCTGCGATGGCGCTGCCCAATGCCCGGTTCGTGGTGCTCAAACGTGACCCGCGCGATGTCGGCCTGTCGATCTATCGCAACATGTTCACACCGGGCACGCATCGTTATGCCAGCGATCTGGCCGATATCGGGCGCTTCATCCGCCAGCACGACGCTTTTGTCGAGTTTTGGGGCAATGAGATGCCCGACAAGGTGCATGTGGTGGAGTATGAGGCGCTGACCGCCGACCCCGAACCGGTGATCCGCGACCTGGTGGCCGCCGCGGGGTTGGAATGGGAGGAGGCCTGCCTTGCGCCGCATAAAGCCACCCGGCAGGTGGCGACGCTCAGCTTTGCGCAGGTGCGACAGCCGATCTATCGCGCGTCCGTGGCGGCGTGGCGGCGCTATGAAAGCGAGCTGACACCGCTTTTGGAGGCGCTGGAAAAGCCGGTGATGCTGTAGCCGGTTGATCGTGGCCTGCCTTGCGATCGGCCCCCGGCGCGATCCGGCACGACGTGCCCGTAAAAAAGGCGGCCGTTCTGGCCGCCTCATTTTTTTGTCCCAGCCTGCCCGGCGGGCGTTACGCGGTTTGTGCCGCGCGCGCTGCCAGGCGGGCGCGATTGCGTTTGCCGCGTGCCCAGGGCATCTCAATCTGTTCTTTCTGGCTTTCGTCCAGAATCCGTTCCATCCAGCGCCGTTTTGTCATTGCTCTTGTCCTATCTTCTGCCCTTCTGGGCTTTGCCAATCCCGGTTGCTCGGGTTGAGGACAATCTGGCGGAACTTTCGGGCAGTCTTGCGGCCAAGCCCCTAATTTCGGGTAAATTCGCGGGGCAATATTGTGGCAGGGCTTTCGCCTTGATTTGCTGGGATCGGGGCGGGTGCCTTGCGCCAATCCGGGCGCGAATGCGGCGGGGATCGCCTCATGTCCGCCCATATCTGGCGCAAGCGGTGTTGAATTTGGCAGCACTGCCCCGGATCTCAGAGACGAATCGCCGAGATGAGCCGCCCGTAATCGACCTCGCCGCGATGCGTGGCACGGCGATAGGAATAAAACCGCCCGGCATCCGAAAAGGTGCAATGGCGGGTCCATTCGGCTTGCCCCACGCCCGCGGCGCGCAATCGCGCCAGACCATAGCCTGTCAGATCGAAAAGATACCGGTCGCCATCGCCATTGGCGAAGAAACGGCTGTTGTCGGGGTCCTCAACAAGAAACCGGTCGATGAATTCGGGGCCGACCTCATAGGCGCGCTGACTGATCGAGGGGCCGATAACGGCGTGGATATTGGCGCGGGCGGCACCGAGCGCCTCCATCGCGTCCAGCGTCGCATCCAGAATGCCCGCCTGCGCCCCGCGCCAACCGGCATGCGCCGCCCCGATCACGCCCGCGCTGTCATCGGACAACAGCACCGGTTGGCAATCGGCGGTCAGGATCGCGATGGCGGTGCCCGGTGTCGCGGTGACGATGGCATCGGCCTCGGGGCGCGGCGCGGGCTGGGTGTCAGAAACCGCCACGGCGATGTCGGAATGGGTCTGGTGCACGGTTACCAGCCGGTCCAGCGGCACCTGCATGGCGTCGGCCACACGGGCCCGGTTCATATCGACAATCGCCGTCTGATCGGAGGATCCGGTGCCGCAGTTCAGCCCCCGAAAGATGCCCGAGGACGCGCCGCCGCGCCGGGTGAAAAAGCCATGGCGCACCCCTGACAAGAGGTCCGAGGTGATGATCTCCAGATGCGCGGTGGCGGTCATGGTTCAGGCGGGCTCCGTTCCCGGTGGCAGGGGGCTCATGGCCGGCGTCAGGGCCAGCACTTTGAAGAGCGTTCCCATTTCTTTGGGATGCGTCAAGCGTCTGTGTGCCGCGATATGGCTGTCCAGCGCCGCACCGCCCAGGGCGCGGGCCAATGCCTCGGCCCGCGCGGTAATGCCAAGACGTTCCAGAAACGCGCCCTGCGTCGTCAGGCCCGAGGCGCGTGCTGGGGCGGCGGCGCGGGCCAGGGGTGCAAAACCCACATGCGCCGTCAGGTCCGCCTCACCGGGCGTTGCCAGCACATCGATGGGTGCATGACCCTGCACCGCCTGCAAGGTGTCGCCGATGCTGACCGCATCGCCATAATCAATGATCAGCGCCGCGCCACCATGGGCGTCGATCCGGCGGCCGATATCCTGCGCAATGGGCAGCGCCGGCGCGTTATGTTCGACGATCTGGCCTTCGATTGTGCCCGCCAGCCGGTCGGCCAGCGGCGCGACCGGCGTTTCGGGGGCGAGGCCCCAAATTAGCGCGCCCTCCGCCGCCCCGATCTGGCGTTCATGCCAGCCGGTTTGCCCACGCTGAAACTGGCGGATCGGCAGGGCGTCGAAAAACTCGTTGGCAATCAGGAAAAGCGGCATCTCGGGCACGTGGCCGGGATGATCGTGAAAGGTGATGTCATGGCCTTTCAAAGCCGCGCTCTGGCACGTGCGCAGCGCGGGCGAGGCCTCGACCAGATGCAGACGGGCGGCGGCATGAAACCCCGGCACGCGCGCCGTGGCCCGCAGCGCATCGGCCATCAGCGTGCCCCGGCCGGGCCCAAGCTCGGCCAGCGCGAATTCCCCCGGCGCGCCCTGATCCATCCAGACCTGCGCCAGCCAGAGCCCGATCAGCTCGCCGAACATCTGGCTGATCTCGGGGGCGGTGGTGAAATCGCCTGCCGCCCCCAAGGGATCGCGCGTGGTGTAATAGCCATGCTGAGGGTGCAGCAGGCATTCGGCCATATAGTCGGCCACCGGTATCGGGCCGGTCCGCGCGATGCGTGCCATCAGCGCGTCCTTGAGCGCCGTCATGCCGTTTGGCGGCTCGCCACGCTGCGCGCGTAAGCCACGATCAGCAGCCCGACGACCAGCATCGGCAGCGACAGCAACTGGCCCATCGACAGCCCCGCCGGGCCGAATTGCAGCACATAACCCATCGGATTGTCGGGCGTGATGAACTGGGCATCGGCCTGACGGTAGAACTCGATGATAAAGCGCGCCAGACCGTAGCCCGCGATAAAGAGCCCCATGATCTGGCCGGGGATCTTCAGCGCGCCGCGCCGCCAGGCCAGGTAGAGCAGGATCGCGCCCAGAACCAGACCCTCCAGCAGCGCCTCGTAAAGCTGCGAGGGGTGGCGCGCGCAGACCAACGTGCCGGCCAGATCGACGATTCCTTCTGGCCCGGCGCAATTCTGCGCGGCAAAGCCCGGAAAGATCACGCCCCAGGGCGCATCGGTCGGCCGCCCCCACAGCTCGCCATTGATGAAATTCGCCAGCCGCCCCAAGAACAGCCCGATCGGTGCCACCATCGCCATCGCATCGCCCACCTGTGCCATCGGCAGCCGGTTGGCGCGGCAATAGATCAGGCCGGCAACGGTCACGCCCAGAAACCCGCCATGGAAGGACATGCCGCCCTGCCAGATCTTCAGAATATCGCCGGGGTTTTGCAGGTAATAGGCCGGTTGATAGAACAGGACATAGCCAAGCCTGCCGCCCAGGATGACGCCCAGGATAACCCAGGTCAGCAGATTTTCGACATTCTCGGCCGTCATCGGTGCGGTATCCCCAGGCCACAGCGCCGGACGGCGCACAGCGCGCGTGATGATGCGCCAACCGATGATCAGCCCGGCGATATAGGCCAGCGCATACCAGCGCAGCGCAAATTCCATAAATCCAAGATCGATGGAGAACAGATTGGGTGAGATGTCGGGGAACTGGATCGCGGATGAAAACATGGTGGCGCTGCCTCTGGGTTAAGCCCTGGTTGGATGACCGCGCGGTGCGGCGATGTCAACCTTGATGCCGGGTGACGAAAGAGCCATATAACAGGCCAAGCCACAGGAGCCGGAACGATGCAGACCCGCAACAAGATCATGGAAGATATAAGCCAGCTCATGACCAACGCAATGGGCGTCGCCCAGGGCGCAAAGGATGAGGCTGAAACGGCGGTAAAATCGGTGATGGACCGCTGGCTGGCCGATCGTGATTTCGTGACCCGTGACGAATTTGACGCCGTGCGTGCCATGGCCCAGAAAGCGCGCGAGGAAAATGAGGCGCTCAAGGCCCGGATCGACGCGCTTGAGGGTGGTCAGGACTGATCGCTCTGGGTGCCGCCGGAAACCCTTTGTTTCCCTCTCAATGCAAAATGCCTCTGAATTGACCGATTTCAGCCCGCTGACGGCGCGGTTGGTGTTCGACAATGGGCCCGGGCGCGCGAACGCCCTGTCATTTCCCGACCCTCAGAGGACAAATGTTTGGTTTGAGTGCCCCCGTTAATCTGTTTTTCACGGTCGTGCTGTTGCTGGCCGTGGTCGTTGCCTTGCCGCGTATCCGGGCCTGGATGCGCCGCCGCCAGGACCCGACCGAGGCACCCGTGCCGCCGCTGAGCACGCTTCACCAAGCTCGGGATTGTGCGCCGGACGCGGCCCCGGATGCGACGACGCAGCGCCGCTCGCAGCAGTGACGCCGCTCCCATCCACATGCCGTAAATTATCTGTGGATAGGTGCGGCCCGCGGTCCGATTGACCGTGATAATCCGAAATTACTGCTTTACAGAATGCCCGGTAGCCGCCACCATATCTGGTATGGGGTCGGGTAAACCCCGGCGACCCATAGTGGAGGCACCCAGCTTCTAGTAGGGTGTGCGGATCCCAGGATCTGCCGCTTTACCGAGGCTGCCAACGAAAAAAAGAGGCCTGGGCAATGTCACTATCCGAGCAATATCTGGAGGTCGACGACCTCCATCCCATCGACATCGTGGAAACACTGGCAACCCATCACGAATGGGATTTCGACCGGGTTGCCGATGATCAGATCGCAATGGCCATCGAGGGGCAATGGCGCACCTATTCGGTGACGCTGGCCTGGTCCTCCTATGACGAAACGCTGCGGATGATCTGCACGTTCGACATGGAGCCGCCCGAGGGCGCGCTGCCAGCGCTTTACGAGGTTCTGAACCTGACCAATGACAAATGCTGGGCCGGGGCCTTCAGCTTCTGGCAGGCGCAGCGGCTGATGGTGTATCGCTACGGTCTGGTGCTGGCGGGCGACCAGATGGCCAGCCCCGAACAGATCGCCTGCATGGTCGAAACCGCCGTTCTGGCCGCCGAGCGGTATTACCCGGCCTTCCAATTGGCCTGCTGGGGCAACAAGACCCCCGAACAGGCGATGCAGGTTGCCATTGCAGAGACCTACGGGCGGGCCTAACCTCTGCCGGCGAAAATGCCGGGGGGATGGGATGAGTTTCGACGATATCAAGGCGCGCGGCCTGGTGATGCTGGGCTGTGGCAAGATGGGGCAGGCGATGCTCGAGGGCTGGCTGGCCCGTGGCATTCCGCCCGAAAGCGTGACGGTGATCGACCCGCACCCCTCGGATTGGGTCAATTCACAGGGGCTCCGGGTCAATCAGGGTCTGCCCGACGATCCCGCCGTGGCCATCGTCGCCGTCAAACCGCAATTCATGGCACAGGCGCTGCCGCAACTGAAACCGCTTGGCGGCGGGCGCTGCCTGATCGTCTCGGTTGCCGCCGGAACCCCGATCACAACCTTCGAGCGGGTCCTCGGGGCGCAGACCCGCGTTATCCGAGCCATGCCCAACACGCCCGCCGCCATCGGCAAGGGGATCACCGCGATCATCGGCAATGACGCGGCGGGGCCGGACGATGCCGATTTGGCCGAGGCGCTTTTGTCAGCCGTCGGGCAAGTGGTGCGCCTGCAAACCGAGGATCAGATCGACGCCGTCACCGGTGTTTCGGGCTCGGGTCCGGCCTATGTGTTTTTCATGATTGATGCACTGGCCGCGGCGGCTCGCGCCGAGGGGCTGCCGCATGACATGGCGATGCAGTTGGCCAAAGCCACGGTCGCGGGCGCGGGCGCGCTGGCCGAGGCCGCGAGCGACAGCCCCGAACAATTGCGCATCAACGTGACCTCGCCAAATGGCACCACGCAGGCCGGGCTTGAGGTCTTGATGGATGCCCGCGCGGGCCTCGACCCCCTGATACGCGCCACGGTGGCCGCCGCCGCCGCCCGCAGCCGGGAGCTGAAGGCATGAGCGACGAGATCAGCTTTGACGACTTCCTCAAGGTCGATATCCGCGTCGGCACCGTGGTCCGGGCCGAGCCCTTCCCCGAGGCCCGCAAGCCCGCGATCAAGCTCTGGGTTGATTTCGGCGGCGATCTGGGGGTGCGAAAATCCTCGGCCCAGATCACGGCGCATTACACACCCGATGCCCTGATTGGCCGTCAGGTGATGGCGGTGGTCAATTTCCCGGCCCGCCAGATCGGCCCGATGCGGTCGGAGATTCTGGTGCTCGGGCTGCCCGATGAAACCGGCGAGATTGTGTTGCTGGCCCCGGATCAGGCGGTGCCCAATGGCGGACGGATGCACTGATGCGGATGCTGATCTCACGCGCTCTGCCGCCATCGGTAATGGCCGCCGCCGAGGCCCGTTTTGACGTGACGGCGCGAAATGGCCCTGACCCGATGACCGAGGATGAGTGCATCGACGCGCTGGCCAGCCACGACATCATGCTGGTCACGCTTGGCGATGCCCTGACGGCGCGCGTATTCGATGCGGTGCAGGTGCCGCGCCGCCGCCTGATTGCCAATTTCGGCGTCGGCTATAACCATATCGACATTGCAGCCGCTCATGCCAAAGGCATCGCGGTCACCAACACGCCGGGGGCGGTGACCGATGCTACCGCCGATATTGCCATGACGCTCATCCTGATGACGGCGCGCCGCGCCGGCGAGGGCGAACGGATGCTGCGCGCGGGGGCGTGGACCGGCTGGCATCCGGTGCAGATGCTGGGGCTGCATGTCACCGGCAAGCGGCTCGGCATCATCGGGATGGGCCGGATCGGAGAGGCCGTGGCGCGGCGCTGCCATTTCGGCTTTGGCATGGAGATCTCCTACACAAGCCGCAGCGAAAAACCCCTCGGGTTTGCCGCCACCCGCCTCGATCTGCCCGATCTGATGGCCACCTGCGATATTGTCGTCGTGGCGGTTCCCGCAGCACCCGAGACCCATCACCTGATCGACGCCCGCGCGCTGGCGGCGATGCGCCCCCACGCGATCCTGGTCAATATCGCCCGTGGCGATATCGTCGACGAGACGGCGCTCATCGCGGCTCTGCAGGCGGGTCAATTGGGCGGGGCGGGCCTTGATGTCTACGAATTCGAACCCAATGTGCCCCACGCCCTGATCGAGATGGAAAACGTCACGCTCCTGCCGCATCTCGGCACCGCCGCGCTGGAAGTGCGCGAGGCGATGGGCCAGATGGCCCTGGCCAATGCGATCGCCTTTGCCGAGAGCCGACCGCTTCCAAACCCGGTCTGATCATACCCCTTCCGCCCCCTTCATCTTGGGCAAAATACCTCGGGGGGGTTGGGGGGCTGGCCCCCCAAACGGATCGGCGCGTCGACGCCCGACGGAACCGCGGGCCGGGGCTTACCCGGCTACCGCCCGATCCCCGACCGCCTCCCGGAAATGAATGCGGCAGAGCGAGACATAGCGGTCATTGCCGCCCACCTCGACCTGTGCCCCCTCGCGCACGGCTGTCCCGTTCTCATCGACCCGGATCACCATCGTGGCCTTTTTCCCGCAATGGCAGATCGTGCGCACCTCGCGCATTTCATCGGCCAGCGCCAGCAGCGCCGCGGAGCCGGGAAAGAGCTCGCCGCGGAAATCGACCCGCAGCCCGTAACACATCACCGGCACACGCAGATCGTCAACCGCGCGCGCCAGTTGCCAGACCTGATCGCGGGTCAGCCATTGCGCCTCATCGACCAGGACACAGGCGCAGGGGGCCACCGCCAGCCGCGCCTCGATCATCGCAAAGAGATCGCTCGTGGTCGAATAGGTATCGGCCTCGGCGGCGATGCCGATGCGGCTGCCGATCTGGCCCTTGCCCGCCCGGTCATCGAAATTCGCGGTCATCAGATAGGTCTGCATGCCGCGTTCGATGTAATTGTAAGACGCCTGCAAAAGCAGGGTCGATTTGCCCGCATTCATCGTCGAGTAATTGAAGAAGAGCTTTGCCATGTTCAGCTTTTCCGGTTTCGTGTGAGCCGCTGTATCGGGTTTCGTGTTCGGGCCACCGGCGAAAGGCCGAGAAAAGCGATGAAATGTCAACCGGAAACGATCTAGGATGTGCCAAAGCCGCACCGCTGACGCGGAAAGGGCAGAAAGGAAGGGGGAGACATGTCCGACGCGCCGCAATTCGATATCGATCCCGCCGCCTTCTGGGCCGATCCCTATCCCGACCTCAAACAGATGCGGGAAACCGCCCCCATCGCCTATGTGCCGCAACTGGGGGCCACCCTGATCACCCGGCGCGACGACATCTTCACCCAGGAAAAGCGCATCGAGGTGTTTTCCTCCGATCAGCCCGACGGGCTGATGACGCTGCTGATGGGTCAGAACATGATGCGCAAGGATGGCGAGGCGCATCTGGCCGAACGCCGGGCCGCCTTTCCGGCGCTGTCGCCGAAAACCGTCAAGGAGGTCTGGCGCGCCTATTTCAAAGTCGCGACCACGGTTATCCTGGACGAACTGGAGGATCGCGGGTCCTGCGATCTTGTTTCCGATTTCGCGATGCCGGTCGCCGCCGAGGCGCTGAAATCCATGACCGGTCTCACCAATATGAGCTACCGTGAGATGGATCGCGTCAGCCAGGGCATGATCGACGGCTGCGCCAATTACGGTGGCGATATCGCGGTCGAGATGAATTGCCGCGACTGCACCACCTCGATCGACGCCCATATCGATGCGCGGATGCCGGTGCTGCGTGCGGCCCCCGACCCTTCGCTTCTGTCGGTGATGATGCAGGCCGGGCTCAGCCATGCGCAGATCCGGGCCAATATCAAGCTGGTGATCTCGGGCGGCCAGAACGAGCCGCGCGACGCCATCGCGGGCACGGCCTGGGCGCTGATGACCCATCCCGAACAGCTGCGCCTGGTCAAGGATGGCGATATCAGCTGGCTCAGCGCCTTCGAGGAATACGCCCGCTGGATTTCGCCCATCGGCATGTCGCCGCGCCGGGTGGCGATGGCCGATACGGTGAACGGCGTCACCTTTGATCCGCAAGACCGGGTGTTTCTGATGTTCGGATCGGGCAACCGGGATGCGGCCCATTTCGCGCGGCCCGACGATTTCGACATCACCCAGGACGCTACCGCATCGGTAACCTTCGGGGCGGGCCCGCATTTCTGTGCCGGGGCCTGGGCGGCGCGCTGCCTGATTGCCGAAATCGCCTTGCCGATGCTGTTCGACCGCCTGCCGCGTCTGCGGGTTGAGCCGTTCGATGGGGCCCGGTTCGGCGGTTGGGCCTTTCGCGGTCCCCTCACGGTGCCCGTGGTCTGGGATAGCTGAGACTACCCCGCCGCCGCTGCTGCCGCCGCGTTCACCGCCGCCTCGGTGCGGGCGAAATCATCCTCGCTCAACGCCAGGCAGGGATAGGTCTTGCCCGGCGCTTTGAAGATGCCGTGATCGCGCAGCACCTGATTGAACCGGGCCGCGCGGGCCGCATCGCCCGCCTTCACATCGCGGTAATCGGCGATGTCGCGGTCGGTAAAGACGATATCAAAGAGCGTTTCATGCCCGATGATGCGATGCGCCACGCTCTCGGCATCAAGGGCGCGCGCCATCATCTCCATCACCCGCCGCCCATGGCCCGCCAGCCGCGCGTATTGCCCCTCGCGGCGCAGGATCTCCAGCGTTTTCAGCCCCGCTACGGCGGCCACCGGATTGCCCGACAGCGTGCCCATCTGCATCAGCCAGCGATCGGCCCCCACCTCCGCCTTGTCGAAATGCGCCATGATTTCGGCCCGCCCCGCGATGGCCGCCAGAGGAAAACCGCCGCCAATGACCTTGCCAAGCGTGCAGAGGTCGGGCGTCACGCCATAGGCCTCCTGCGCGCCGCCATAGGCCAGCCGGAACCCGGTCACCACCTCGTCAAAGATCAGCACGATGCCATAGCGGTCGCATTCGGCGCGCAGCAGCTCCAGAAATCCCGGCGCGGGCGGGATGATGCGTTGCAGCGGCTCGACGATCACGCCGGCAATCTCGCCCCCATGTTCGGCGAGCAGGGAGCGCAGGAAATCGGGGTCGTTGAACGGCGCGATCAGCATCTCGGCGCGCACCGCCTCGGGGATACCGGCGCTGTCGGGCACGGCTTGCGGGAAATTGACCATCCGCTCGGGGGCGAGGCTCATCTGCGCCTCGGCGCTCATGCCGTGATAGCCGCCCTCGAATTTCAGGATCTTGTCGCGTCCGGTATGGGCGCGCGCGGCGCGGATGGCATACATGTCGGCCTCGCCGCCCGAGGTGACATAGCGCAGCTGCTCGGCCGAGGGCAGCGCCGCGCAGATCACTTCGGCCAGCTCGATGCCCGCCGCATTATTGGCGAAAAAGGTCATGCCTTTCGGGATCTGCCGCAACACCGCCTCTTCGACCTCCGGGTCGCCATGGCCCAGGATCATCGGCCCCGATCCGATCAGGTAATCGACATAGTCGCGGCCATCCTCATCCCAGACCCGCGCGCCCTTGCCCTCTCGGATCACGATGGAGGGGTCGAAATTGCCAAATCCGCCTGCGGGAAGAACCTCGCGGGCGCGGGCGATCCATTCATCTTGGGTCAGTAGTTTTTTCATCGCATCAATCCAGTATCATGTCGGGTTCGCCCAAAAGATCCGTATCGGGCGCAACCCCAAGCCCCGGCCCCGATGGCGGCGCGATACGGCCATCTTCGCGTGTCGGGGCGGCCGGGTCCAGCCGGGGAGAGACATAGCCCGACAGATCACAGACATTCAAAAGCCGCGCCGGATCGGTGGCCGCGCCCAGATGCAGGGCAGCCGCTGTCGTAATGTCGCTGCCCCATGTATCCTCGATGCACATCTCGGCCCCGAGATGCAGGCAAAGATCGCGGGCCCGACGCGTGGCCGACAGCCCGCCGAATTTCGACAGTTTCAGCGCCACCGCATCCATGATGCCGCGCCGGTGGCCTTCCAGCAGCGTCGCGGTATCATGCGCGCCTTCATCGAGTTTCATCGCCAGCCCGGTCGCCGATTTCACCGCCGCGCATTCGGCCAGCGTGCCGCAGGGCTGTTCCAACATGATATCGAGATCGGCCACGGCCCGGCCCACGCGGGTCGCCTCCAATTGCGTCGCGCCGCAATTCCAGTCGCCATAGACCAGAGGTCCGGTCCCCACCGCCTCACGCACCAGCCGCAGCCGGGCGATATCGGCCTCTGGCGTGGCATCGGCCCCCAGCTTGACCTGAAATTGCGCGATCCCCCGCGCCTGCGCGTCACGGGCGATGCGCGCCATTTCCTCGGGCGCGATGCAGGTGATCGAGTGATAGAGCGGCAGATCCGCCTGCCGCTGCCCGCCAAGCAGCGCGTATAGCGGCAGGCCGGCGGCCCGGCCCGTCAGATCCCAGAGCGCGATGTCGAGCGCAGATTTGGCATAGACATGGCCCTGCAAATGGCGGTCGAGCTTTGCCATCAACGCCTCGGGCCCGACCGGATCTGCCCCGAGAAACACCGGGGCCAGTTCCTGCAAGGCCGGGGCCACGCCACGGGCATAGGCGGGCAGGTAATGCGGGATCGGGCAGACCTCGCCCCAGCCCGAAATCCCGGCATCGGTATCGAGGCGCAAGATCACGGTTTCGACCGTGTCACAGGCCTTGCCATCGGCCATGTAATAGGGCGCATGGCTGGTCAGCGGCAGATGCCAGAGGGAAAGCCGCGTGATCTTCATTGGTAGACCGCGACCGGATCGCCCAGAAGCCCCTCATCGGGATGCACGCCCAGACCGGGGGCATCGGGCAGATGCAAGTGGCCGTCTATGTTGCGCGGGCCGCGTCCGGGCGCGATATCGACGGTCAGCATATCCTGACAGGCCCAGACCCCGAGCATGTTGTCATTGGGGATGGTGGCCGCCAGATGCAGCGCCTCGGCATCGGCCAGGACAGAGCCGCCGGTGGCCATCACGAACATGTCGATGCCATGGGCCAGCGCGATATCGCGCATCCGCGCCGCCCGGGTCAGCCCGCCAACACGGTTGAGCTTGATGCCAAACACCTCGGCCAGCCCGTCTCGGGCGATGCGCGCGGCATCCTGCAAGGTGACAAGGCTTTCATCGACGCTGACGGGGGCGGCATGGGCCGGGCGCAGGGCGGCGATATCGTCGAGGGTTTCGCAAGGCTGCTCGAACATCACGCCCAGATCCTCGGTGGCCTTCATGACGCGCAGGGCCTGCGCCCGGCTCCAGCCGCGATTGACGTCATAGAGGATACGCTCACCCGCCGGTTTGCTCGCCTCGACATCGCGGATGCGGGCGATGTCGCGGTCCACATCGCCGCCGATCTTGACGGAATGAAGGACATAGCCACGCGCGCGGTAGCGCTCCATGACCTCGCGGGTCTCGGCGACCGTCCTGGCCCCCACCGAGGAGGCAATGGGCGCGGGCCTGCGGCTGCCGCCCCCCATCAGATCGGCGATTGGCAATCCGGCGGCCTGCCCGGAAATGTCCCAGCAGGCCATGTCGATCGGGGATTTCGCATAGAGATGGCCGGGCAGCGCCAGATCCATGGCGCGCTCGACCTGCAGCACCCGGCGCGGATCCAGCCCCAGGATAAAGCGGGCCATGGTCTCGATCCCGGCCCGGATGCCGGGGCCATGGGCGGGCACGTAAGTATGGCCCCAGGGCGTGCCCTCGCCCCAGCCGGTGATCCCGGCATCGGTCTCCAGTTTGACCAGCGTGGCATCGAGCCGCTCGAATCTGAGCCGCCCGCCCGACAGCCAATAGGGATGCGCCAGCGGCAGGGCTGCGTGGAAAACGGTGATGCGGGTGATCTTCATCTCGCGCCCTCCAGGCTGGACCCTGTGACGGCACGTTCGGTCAGGACAGGGGCCGATTCAAGCGCGTTGCGCCAGGTCACGTAGGCCATCACCGGATGCGCCCCGGTTTCCATCGCGTGCGGCTGGTTGGCGGCATGAAACGAGGTGTCGCCCGCGCGCAGGGTCTGGGGCGGTTCGCCGTCGCGCAGAAAGAGCGCTTCTCCGGCCAGCACCAGATACATCTCTTCGGCCGGGTGATGGTGCCAGGGATAATGCAGGCCTGCGGGCATATAGACCACGAACCCGGCCATGCGGGCGCTGGCCCAGGGGCCGCCGGGCCCGATCAGGCAGAAACAGCCGAACCGGCCCATGAAATCCGGGCCGATATCGGTGTCCTTGTAGGTTTCGCGCCAGTGCGCCTCGTGACCCGCCGCGATGAAGGCATCGCGAAGCTCGGCAAGTTTGGCACCAAAGAGCCCGGTTTCGCGCATCAGAAGAGCGGCCGCGGGCACGGAATACGGCTCCATCGGCTGTTCGGTCAGATCGTCGGGAAAGCCCACGAACCGGGCCAGGGCGGGGTGGGCTTGATGCGCCGCGCGGGCCTGATCCAGCAGGTGGATGAAGGCGGGCGATGTCACGGGATCACCACGATATTGCCGGTATGGGCCTTTTCGATGAAGGCGGTTTGCGCGGTGGCCAGATCGCGCAGCGGATAGGTGGCCGCCAGCATCGGCCGGATCTCGCCGCGCTCGATATAACCCACCAGATCGGTGAAGACATGCGGGTCGATCACGGTCGAGCCGGTGAAGGTCAGATCGCGCAGGTAGAGCGTGCGCAGATCGAGCGTCACCATCGGCCCGGCAATGGCCCCCGAGCAGGTATAGCGCCCGCCGCGCGCTAGCACGTCAATGATGTCCGGGAACGCGGGGCCGCCGACGATATCGGCCACGACATCGACCTGATCGGACCCGGTGGCTGATCTGAGCGCGGCGCGCAGGTTTGCGGGCGCACGCGGCAAAAGTGCATCGGGGGCGAGGGCGCGCAAGGTGTCGTGCTTGGCCTCGGAGGCCATCGCGATGACGAACGCGCCGCGCCGTTTGGCCAGCTGGATGAGCGCCGATCCGACGCCGCCCGAGGCCCCGGTGATCAGCACCCGGTCGCTGGGGCCGACATCGGCGCGGGCCAGCATGCCCTCGGCGGTGGAATAGGAGCAGGAAAAGGTCGCCAGTTCGGCATCCGAAAGCGGGCTGTCGATGGCGGCGACATTGCGGTGATCGGTGACGGTATATTCGGCAAACCCGCCATCGGCCTCGGAGCCGTAATAGCCGGTCTTGGTCTTGTCGAGCGGATCGTCCCAGTCGCGCAGCCAGTTATCGGTGATCACGCGCTTGCCGATGAGGCTTTGATCCGCCTTTGCCCCCGCGGCCACGACATGGCCGCAGACATCGGCCCCCTGAATGCGGGGGAATGTGACAGGGGCACCGCCCCAGGCGGGATCCTCGGCATCGGGTTCGGTTTGCGAGGTGCCGGATGTGGCCCCGGTTACCGCTTTGGAATACCAGCCCGACCGGGTGTTGACGTCGGTGTTGTTGAGACCGCAGGCGGCCACTTTGATCAGCACCTGGTGGGGGCCGGGCGTGGGGGTGGGCCAGTCGCCATGCCACTGATATTGGTCGAGGTCTCCGTGGCCGTGCAGCACCATGGCCTTCATCGTCTTGGGTGTCATCGGGTGGGGTCCTTTGGTTTTTGGGGTGTCGGATCGCTGGCGCGATCCGATCCGGGCGAGGGGCGCTGCCCCTCGCGCTCCCCGAGGTATTTTTGCCAAGATGAAGCGAGGGGGATCATGTCGCATCGCTCCGGGGGCGGTTGTTTTCGGGGTCGTGGGCGGGGCCGCCCAGGACGCGGGCCGGGCGCGGCTGGCCTGCGATCAGGACACTGAGATCGGTGCCGGGGGTGGCGGCGACGGGGTCGATATAGGCGAAGGCGAGGATCTTTTCGGCCGTGGGGCTGTAGGTGATCGAGGCGATGGAGCCGACGGGTTTTCCTTTGAAAAGAACGGCTTCGCCGCCGTGGCCGTCATGCAGACCGTCTGGGGTGATCTCGAGATAGGCGCAGATCCAGGGCAGATCGGTTTGTGGAGGGATTTTGCCCAGATAGGGATGGGATGAGCGGGCGAAGCGCTGGACGTCGGCTTCGGCCAGGGTGACCTCATTGGTCAATTCGCCCGCGCCCTTGAAAGCTTTCTCCATCCTCAGCACATTCATCGCGAAACTGCCGTAATCCCTGATATCAAACGGTTTTCCGGCCTCGGACAGGGCTTCATAGACATCCGGCGTGGCTGCGTTTTCCATGTGCAGTTCCCAGCCGAGCTCACCGGCGTAGGACATGCGGAAGGCCTGCACGGGATGGCCCGCGACGCGGATTTCGCGATGCGACATCCAGCGAAAACCGGCGTTCGAGAGGTCGGTATCGGTGCAGGCCGCCAGCACGTCGCGCGACAGGGGGCCGTTCAGGGCCAAGGCCGCATGGCTGTTTGAGCGCAGTATGACATCCGTACACAACCTGTACACACCCTGTGCATACGCCAGGTGATCCAGCAGGCGCTGTTCAAAGAAGGCGGCGCAGACCAGGTAGAAGCGATCCGGGGCCAGCCGGGTCACAGTGGCTTCGATTTCGATCCGGCCGAGGCGGTTCAGCATATGGGTGAGCGCAATGCCGCCGGGGTTCGCGGGCAGGCGGTTGGCGCAGAGATTTTGCAGTAGCGCCTCGGCATCGGGGCCCGCGACCTCGACCTTGGTGAAGGCGGAAATGTCGATGAGGCCGACGCGCTCGCGCACGGCGCGCACCTCTTCGGTCACCACGTCATGCACCGGCGTGCGCCCGAACCCGTAATAGTCGCGTTGTTCCACCTCGCCGCGCGCGAACCAGCGCGGGCGCTCCCAGCCATAGACTTCTTCGAACACGGCCCCCCTGGCTTTCAGCCGGTCATAAAGCGGCGAGGGCTTCACGGGGCGGCCTGCCTGCCGGTTGAAATGCGGAAACGGGATTTCGTGGCGCAACCCGTAATCCTCATGCGCCTTGATCACCTGCCATTGCGGGCTGGCATAGGGGCCGAACCGGCGCGGATCATAGTCGCGCATCGAGATATCGGCCGATCCATGCACCATCCAGCGCGCCAGTTCGCGGGTCAGCCCCGGCCCCCAGCCGATGCCGATCTGGGTGCCGCAGCAGCACCAGTAGTTATGCGCACCGGGGGCGGGCCCGATCAGCGGATTGCCGTCGGGCGGGTGGCTGATGGCCCCGTGCACCACCCGTGAAATGCCGAGGTCGGCCAGCACCGGCATTCGGTTCAGGCTTTCCTCCAGCCACGGCATGACGCGGTCGTAATCGGGGGCGAAAAGCTCATTCTCGGCCTCCCAGGGGCAATGATCATGCCAGACCGAATTGGGGTTTTCCTTTTCGTAGATGCCGATGAGGCCGCGGTTTTGTTCCATCCGGATATAGCCCGAGACCTTTTGGTCGTCGCGGATGACGGGCAGTTCGCGATCGAGCGCGGCAAATTCCGGCACCGGGTCGGTCACGAAATAGTGGTGCGTCATCGAGGTCATGGGCAGTTGCAGGCCGGACCATTCGCCCATCTGGCGCGCATAGGTGCCGCCCGCATTGACGACATGTTCGCAGGTGATCGGCCCCTGCTCGGTCTCGACCAGCCATTCGCCGGCGGTTGTCCGGGTGATATTGGTGGCGCGGCAGCGCCGGATGATCCGCGCGCCTTTCGCGCGTGCGCCTGCCGCCAACGCCATGGTGACATTGGAGGGATCGACATGGCCGTCGCCGGGTGTATGCAGCCCGCCCAGGACGCCGTCGAGATTGTAGAACGGGTGCGCGCGGGCGATGAAGGCGGGGTCCACCAGTTCGATATCGAAGCCAAG